>Ga0214542_1003343_pt1 | contig 32834 bp, 14 predicted proteins | sample CNSS1metaG_FD_160096 | JGI IMG/M metagenome (GOLD analysis project Ga0214542, IMG submission 160096) | Root nodule microbial communities from cowpea collected in UCLA plant growth center, Los Angeles, California, USA - CNSS1 | ecosystem: Host-associated > Plants > Roots > Nodule | place: USA...
CCGACGAGATCATCATTTTTTCGTCGATTTTGCACTAGTGACGTCCGATTTTGGCCGATGAAAAAAACCTACATTCTTGTAGTGATATATATATATATATATATATATATATATAATTTATATATTCTTATAACTGAAACAAACTTATTATAATTATTTAACCAAATTTTTTTTATCCTATAAATTTTTATAATTTTTATATTTATATATTCATAGTTTATTCGATTAGATACAACATACATAAAAGCAATATATTATATTTTTTTTAGGTGTTAGCATACTGAAAACATTTTGATATAAATTTTGAGATGTTACAAGTTCGGCCTAGACAAGTACTCATTTTGCTTCTTTTGTTGATACTTTATGTGATTTTTCTTCTTTAATGATTAATGAGGATGAGAATGTGCCTAATTATACTTTGGATGATACTAATGTCATTTCTCAAAAAGTAGTGAAAAAGTTTTATTCTTCTAGTATGGAATGTGTGAATTAGGAGAATTTGATTTGGTTGAATGAGGTGTCACTAGCTAAAACTTTGGTTCTTTGGAAATTATTGTGTGCTAGTTTACCTATTAATTTAGAGGTTAAAAAAAGTGGTTTTATGCTTTGTGTGATAATAATTTTGAATTTGTGTCTCATTTGTTCTTTCATTATTATATTGTCATATGATTATGGTAATGGTTAAAAGAAAATTTTCATGATTTGTAGTTTTCTTCTTTGAATTTGATTTTTCAGTTTATGAAGCCTCCTTGTAGTCCTCTACTTAAAGTGATTAAAGTGATTGTCATTACTACAATTATTTAGATGATTTGTAGGATGAGAATTCATAGTAGATTTCAAGATGCAATTGTGTTTTCTTCTGCTACTTTTTAAACTAAGGAGTCAGTGCGTATGACAGAGAATAAATCTAAGAAGCATATGAGTAATATTGTCTCTTACTTTTTGGTCAAGGCATTTTTCAATATTCAAACTAGGGATGGTAGGGTGATTTCATATATGAACGTAGCATGGAAAGTTCCATCTGGTAATTGGATTGAGGTGATGGTGCAACTATGGGTTGTTCTGGTTTGACTTCATGTGCTGATATATTTAGAGGAAGTTGGGATGAATATATGGGTAGTTTTTCAGTTTTTTTTAGGGGTTGTTAGTGAAAAACAACAAATTCATCGGTCGCATATAGCAAGCAATAAATATTGTTCTCTTCACATGGACTTGTGCAACACATGACAACTCTTGCAATTCACAACTCAATTAGACACAATGATAACAAAAATACAAAGAAATTGATCTTTTTGGGTTTTTAGTACTAATTGGTGCTCAACGCCACTTTTCCACCACTCAATGATACCTAAGCAGGGGCTTGAGGCGCTTAGCCCCACAAATACGATGCTCAGCCCCAAATAGTTTGGCAACATTTTGTGATTAAAGCAATGTGTGTGATCCTAGTGGTGCCCAACGCGAGTATTTTCTTTAAATTGATATTTTCTGGTCCAAAACATGCTCCTTTGAGTTCTTGCTTGTTTTGCTCCACTATAATTGCTCCCTATTCATTTATTTCACACACTTAAACAAAGAGATTAAAGGTAAAACAAGCATAAAGTAAATAAAAGCAAACTAATAAAAAACATATTAAACTTAAGTATAAAACAAGATTAAAGTTAGGAAAGAGTTGATTTATTCATGATAATAGACACATACAAAATAGGTTAAAATTGACGTTATCAGGGGTACAAACTTTTATTTATACTGAATTTATGGGAGCAATTTATGCGTTGGAGCATGCTTGGAAATGAGGGTTTTCAAAGGCTTTGGTCGAAAAGTGATTCTTCTTTAGTTTGTAATCATTTCATGGATCAACGAGCAATTCCTTGGAGTCTTAGATGGAGTGGCGCTGATGCTTACAATTTTGTACGCATATGCAATTCAAAGTTTCCCATCTTTATCGTGAAAAAAATTATTGTGTTGATAAGTTAACTAATTTAGGTTTTATTCATAGAGAACAATATAAATGATTTAATATTTTACCTACATGTATTTAGTTAGATTTTTTTTTCATAATAGGTATAATAGTTTGCCTATGTTTTGTGAAGTATACTTTTTATCATGAGTTTGGTGTGGTCCCTTTATGATTTGTATTTTTCAATTTTTTTTAAAAAATTTTTATATGATGACAAATAATTGATGAGCTTTAGAGTGTCAACATAACTTAAATGTCAACCTTTATAGTAATCTCTAACATAACCTTATTTGAAAAATTATGTATAAATAAATCTTGCAAAAATATAATATAATGAATATTGATGCTTGATAAATAATAGCAATTTAGTTTTTCATAAATATGAAATTATAATATAATATTGTAAAAGGACACTTTAGAAAAGTAAGTACAAGTACTTACACCACTAGAAAATCTCATTAACAACAAATTTTAGTTATAAAAATTGTTGGTTATTATAGCGATCAATTTAGATGCCAAATTACAAAACAAAAAATAATCGATTACACTAAAATAGTAACTATTATAAATAAAATATTATAATTGGTTTATAAAATTTAGCAATTAATAAGGTTTTGGCTACTGAATGAATTAGTTTATAAATTGATACTAAACATTCGCTACCAAAGAAATTAGTTTATGAATATAGTCTCTATATGACCAATTTAGCCTCTAATTATAATTTTTTATTCATAATAATGATTATTTTAGTAACCAATAATTTTTTATTTTATAAATTGGTATCTAAATTAGTCATTATAGTGACTAATAACTTTTTATCAATAAAATTGATTATTATTTAAGAGTTTTTTTATAATATTATAAATTTATTGTTTTAAAATTTTGGATTAAAGATAATAATTTGATTTTTTATGAATTTATTCATTACTTATTGGTGTATGACCTGAGTGTCTTCTTTTGAAGAATCTAAGGATGCTATTATAATTGTGCACTTCATCTCGGTGAAGAGTACAACCTACACTTGAGGTAAAAATTGGAAGAAATCTAAAATTAATATAAATCTCATATAAATAGAAAAACTTATAAACATGTTTTAGTTGTTTTGTTCGTTGAAGGGAATCTTGCCGGTATCTGTATTGTCTTCGGAAAACCTAGCAACACATGCCAAAGTTTTTTTTTTTTTAATATTGTTAATATTTAAAATGCCAAATAAATAGTATGTTAGATATTTAATGTTGAATTGGAAATTTTAACATAATAGAAAGACTATAAATATATTGTTGTAAATTTGAATTAAACGAATTTTTAATTAAGTACTTTAAAAAAAAAATCACGTCATAGTGGTTTAAAATTATCACGTTTTTATATAAATTTCTTCGCAGATGAATTATCATGTTTTCATAATATATTACTTATTTCATGTAGGTTGTTTTGGTGCTCCTAATTTATCACTCCTGACTCATTTTTTTTTTAAATTAAATGATGTGATCAAGATTGTTAAAAATACTATTCTTTCATATTTCTCATACTAAATCATTTTATAATAATAATTCATGATAAAAAAAATTAACATTTTAAAATATCTTTGCAGAAAAAAAACATGTTTATAGATAATATTGAATATTCTTAGGGGAATTTTCTTATCTCTAAATAGGAGTATGTTGATAATTGAGTGATATGATCTAAATTCACGAGTTGCTGCTATGGATAATGAGACCATTCCTTTACTTTTTGTTTAGATATTAAAATCACCTGTGAAAAGATGTTAAGATGTGGACATATATTAGGAAGATTATCAAACATGAAAAAAGAAATGATTGCAGAATCCAATTCTTGATTTTAAGATTTTTTTTTTAAACTTATCATTTTGTTATCAGACTTTGTTAACGTATTTTTGTTAATGTCATTTTTACTTTAGGCTTAACTTCTAATTTTTAGTCCACTATTTCTATTTTTCAACTATTACTGATGAAGTTGAATTTTCCTTATCATATTCTCTACTTCCCAGTTTTGAATATGTTTATAACTATTTGATTGATTTTCTTATCTGATACACGATTGACTTGAAGACTTATTTATGAATATTTGGTAATTTCAACCATACGAGATGAGATGAGATCCCAAATGTCATTCGTTTATTTATATATTAATTATATACAAAGAAGAATTTCTTTTTTTTTTACATTTTAAAATTTTAATTTTATCTTTTAAAATATAATTATTTTATATTTTTAAAAGTTAACCGTTATTTTTATAAATTTCTATAAAATTATTTATTTCTATTTTTCTTATCAATCATTATTTTTTTTATTTTTCTTATATATTTTACTTTATTTTTAATAAATATAATTTTATTTTATATATTTAAAAAAATACATACACAGACGTGACAAACATAATAACACTTTACACCTATGTTTACACTAATTAATAATAAAAAAAATAAATAAATATTGATTCAAGTTAAAAAGATCAAATAATAAATATTTATATCCATATCCGATTAATACAAAAATTATGTTAAAATAGAGATGAATTTAAATATATCCATAAAAATAAGTCTATTCCTAATATCTCAAAATATATTTGATTATTCTGTTAGAAGACAACTTAATTGATCCATTTTATTTTAGAGGTATGAAATATTAATATTCATTTTAATATTTTTTATATGTTATTTTAAAAATGTTTACACCATTTATCTAAAATAAATTAATGTTAAACACGTAGAGTTAAGAAAATTGATGTTTTGAAAAAGTTTTGTTTAACAAATTTTGACAAACAATCTTTTTTGGTAAAAAAAAAATCCTAAAACTTTATTACTTTATTTATATAATTTCTATAAAAAAATAAAAGAAATTATTCTATTTAATAATTTTATCAACAAAATATTTGTCAAACAATCATTTTCAGTAGAGTTATCAGCAACCTTAGAAACAATATTTTTTTTCTATTGGTAGAGTATTTCATGTTTTTGTCATAATAATAAAGACTATCACTTATTACTTTTAGATTTGTTAGAATTTTCAATAATAACGCAGTTTTTATTGTGGGATGATAAATATTTTTTTAATATGATTTATGAGGATAGAGAATTTATTGGTGTAGAATTTTTAAGATATTAATAAAATCATTTATGATCATAGAGAATTTATTAATGTAATTCATGAGATACATCACTGATTCTTTTGTTAACGCATTGTTGTTTTCTATTTTTTTTTCAAACAACATGTTATATGGACTTCAAGTTGTCTTTTAAATGATTTTTTTTTTCATTTTTTTATTCTTTTCGATTAACCTTTTAGATTTTTAAATTTTGCTTGAGCAATCTTAAGAAATGTAAATAAAACAGAAGAATTCTGTTAGAAGTTTAAAAAATTACTTGCCGATGTTAATTCCTTAATTGATTTGTCATGCAAAAGAATTAACTTTTAATCCCGCTTATTAATAACTATTTTAATATTGTTTAAAACTTGATCAATATTCTTTTATTTTAACGAAAAAAAATCATTTTAACTCTTACTTCAGATATTGATTTATGAATAAATAAATATATCATGAAGATAAAATGACTTGGTGATTAGATAAAATAGGAGAGATAAAAAGGTTCTGAGTTTGATCGTTTGATATGTTACGTAGGTTTGATCTCACTCCTAACAATTTGGAGATGTAAGATTGTTTTGGTGAATTTAGAATGTAGAGTAAGATATATTGTGTATTCAAGTCCTCTTATTAGAAAAACAAAAACAAATATATCATAACATAAATAAATTATAAAAAAATATATTTAAATTTAAATTCTCTGTATACATGAGAGGGATATTTTGTGGTTGATATAAATGTAATTTTATGTTGAAATGTTTCCTTCAATCAATGGTTTAAGATTGTATCCACATCAACTTGTTTTATGTTAAATGTTTCATTCAATCAACGGCTTAAGATTGTATTCACATTAGGAGCTCCTCCTATAATACTACTACATAATATTAATAAATCGATAGTCTATGCAATGGAGAACTAAAACTAGTGTGAGGAGATGGAAAATTCATGTTAATTATTATTTAATGTTATATTTTCATTCGAAATGAAAATTTTCATATAATTCTTATTCCAATAATAACTTTAATTTCAACTAATCAAAGATTAGCTATGAAGTTTATGGAGACAATTCTCTTTCATTATAAATTTTATTGTGACAATAAATAAGTTTGTATTTATATAATTTATGATGCATATTTAATTTGGGTAACGTATATGTGTCCGACATGTATATGAGTTTGATACCTTAGAATACTTGATCGATACTTATTAGTGAATTATCTAATTTATAAAGTTGTAGTACATTACAAGAAAATCTTTGAATAATGATTAATTTTAGTAACAAAAAATAATTAGTCATTATTTTGTGACAAATTGAGGTATCAATTTAAAAACTAAAAATTATTGGCAACTAAAATAATTCCAAAAAATTATAATTGATCTCTAATTTGATAATTAAAATAGTTTTTATTATGAATTGGATTCTAGATTGGTCACTAACATTAGCTACCAAGATTTTGACTACCAAATAATTGGTTTCTAAATTGGTCACTAACATTAGCTATCAAGGTTTTGACTACCAAAATAATTGGTCTCTAATTATGAAATTGGTCTTTAACATATTTTAAGTTACTAAAATTGGTCGTTATTTGATAGTTTTCTTGTAGTGGTATTTTTATGACGACAATAATTTATATTTTTTATGTTGACAACTTTAGTACATATAGTTTTAATTTGGATTCACATAATAACAATCATATATTTATTACATTTTTAAAAATTATTGTACACTTTTCAATATTCATATATCACATATATATCATGTATCGTATTTTATTATTTTCAAAATAAATGTAACGTATCAGATATGTGTCGTATCCAATATACATATTGTATTTGTGCATCATAATTTTTGATACTTCTTAATCATGAATATTTAAGTACCCATTGTATAATAGAACTCCATGTTTTACATTTAATTTTTTTAATTTTTTTAATTTATAAATATCAAACTATTTAATGAAAAAAAAAGACACAGTACTCTATGTAAGGCCCAGTTTTATTTATGCCTTTTATTTTAAGGGCTGCCCCAATCGATTAGGCCTAAAGGTTGGCCCAAAAAGGAGTAATCTACCCTAGTCTCACCTCTTTCCCTTCACTCTGTAGAAAACACAGCCGTCACGTTCCCTACTCTCTCCAAGAGCTCTGCTAGGGTTTAACCCGATCTTGATCTTGTGAGCCCAGCTTCGTCTCCTTGATTCGTGTAAGTATTCTACAACTTCCTCATTCCTTTTTCCATTCGTATGCTCGTGTTCCTAGTTAGGGTTTCGTGGTGAACCACTCTAAAAACTCGCTCCGCTTTTCTGTTCCAGCTTGTTCGTCTGTCCTGGGAACTGTCGCACCTCCGCTGTCGGAGTCGAACCCTTCCTCAAGCTATTTCTAGGTAAGGGAAGCTAGGGCTCATGTGTCTAGTCATTTTTTTAGCTTGCTCTAATATTATTGTATGATTATGTGGACTGCATGCTACTGTGAGTTGATGAAAATGTCGTTGCAGCCTTTGGGTTTAATGTTTGCATGACTATTGTGTGAACGAACAGTGGCGGGCACTAGTTTTCTCGCCCAAGCGAGCATGCCTCGCCTAGGCGAGACTAACAGAGGCTCGCCCAAGCTTTTCTGCGCGAACGGTCGCTCAAGCGACCTGGTTTCTTTTTGAGCGAGGTGCAATCTCGCTTAGGCGAGAAGGGGCTCGCCTGAGCGAGACATCGCAGAACCCATTGTTTCCCTGTCGAGCCCTCACCTAGGCGAGAAGGGTCTCGCTTGAGCGAGAGGGTCTCCCTCGCCTGAGCGAGATCGGTTAGCTTGAGCGAGACTGCAGGTAGGTTTTGGTGCTATTGTTGAATGGTTCACGAATGTGTGGCTTGCTTGTCTGATCTAAATGCTTTATTACTATAAGGGTTGCGTGATGATGCCATGATTAATATATGAGTTTGAGATGGAAATGGTATGTTACTTTATTGGGTATGAATTGGAAAGCGTGAGTTGTATGATTTGTTGTTTATACATGATATTAATGCTATGGGAACTTCCTGATTAGTGGGTGGAACGTGTATAAAGTGTGGGTAGGGCGTAATTCCATGACTCTTGTAGTGAGAGATCTTGGTGGCGCCTCATCTGTTGGACTTAATCCCATGGACCCTCTTAAGGGGAGTCCTTGGTGGTGCCTCAACATAAGGACGTAATTCCACTTGAATATCGTGGTGGTGCCTCAAGGCCAGGACGTAATTCCACGAAGGCCACGTGGTGGTGCCTCTTGTAAGGGTATAATTCCGTGAAGGCCTCGCGGTGACGCCTCATTGCTAGAACATAATTCCACTGCCACGTGGTGGTGCCTCATTATGCGTATCCGGATAGTCAAGTCTTAGAAGTCTTAAATGATCTTGGTAATCCACGTGTGAATGTCTGCTATTCATGTTTGACTCTGAGATTGCATGTTGACTGTTGTGATATAAGATTTCTTTACACTAGCTTACCTTGTTTGCTTGTTTGGTTGTCTTGTATGTGGTTCTTCTCTTATTGCGATGATCATCGATTCTATTGATGTGAGCAGATAGGAGAACCCCTGGTAGTGGTAATGACGATAGGAATGATACAGCTTGATGGACTGGACGGGTATTGGGCTCACTATGGGGTCCATCACTGAAGAATTTATTTTGCTATGCTTTTCTTGTCTGTACAAGACCTAGTATTATTAGTTCACTAGTATATTTTTGTTTTAGGCCGTGTGGGGCCTCTTTTATGTTTTATGGATATGTTGGGGTATGAGAGTACTTCATATCCCAAATCTTTGTACCCTCTGGATATTATGTATGCGACGTTTTTATTAAGTGAGTTTTATCTATTTATTTTGGACGTTACACTCTACATCTAAGGTTAAATTTTGTTCTAATATTATCTTTCTTGTTTTTTTAAGTAGATTTACAAAATAAAAATCCCGTCTTACTCAAATTTCATTTATTTTATCTATGTACTAATTTTTTAACTGTTTATTTTTGTAATTTATATTTTCTACCGACATTTATAATTTAAATTTCAATATATTTCAAATAATGTCAGCTTCCTTATATAATTAATCATTTAAATAATTCAAAACCATAATTTACATTTACAAATACATTTATTTATTATAACGAATTTAATTATAGAAAAATATCTATCCACGTCTTCTAATGTAACAATAATTTAATATTCAAACTCATGAGAATGTTTCGTGGGTTTGGCAATTGCATATATTTATTTATGTTTCTTTTATTAGTAATAACAAATATATTCAAAAAAGGATAATTGGGTTATCTCAATTTATATAAGAAAATAATTATACACAAAAATTATCACCGTATTAAGTCTTAATATATATATATATATATATATATATATATATATATATATATATTATAGGAAGGGAATTTTTTTTTTTTATGGGAGGTGAGGGCACATCATCTTTTGCTTTGGTCGAAGAAGACAGAAACAACAAAAATATAATTACAAAAATTTGATTAGGACATGTTTTTAGGTTCTGGTTGAGTTGTATTGATTGAATAATCAACGAGTGGATGAGTACAAGATCCCAAAGGTGGTCGACCATCAAATTTTCTGTGATGATCTATTACACAAAACTTGCCATCACTAATCAAATTTCTGCTTTCTTTTCTTTCTTTTAAGAGTCTATCTTCTTGCTTTACTAGCTACCACAACACATAATTCCCACTTTCATTAGTCTTCAACTCTTTTCTGTGATGAGAACTTTTTTCATAAAAAAGAAAATCATTTTTTTTATTTATTCTAGAAATTTTGTCGGCAAAATTTTTAATTCTTGACCAAGTTTTAAACTATGTGATTTGCAAAGAAGACCCCTCGTCGGATTCCAAAGTAAATATGATAGCATTGCAATATTGTTTAATTCCACAGTAAACATGTGTTTTTGGATAAAAGACGTTAAATACACTCTGTTATTATACACACAATATTACCTTATATTTTTACTTTTCTTTTACACACAATAGGGTTTTGTATATGGATGGGAATATCCCAAGCATTTTATTATATTGATTTTTTTGTTTATTAAAAAAAATAAATAAGTAAGAATTTGGAGTATTACTTTTTTACTTCTAAGACTTAAAACATAATATATTAAATGAGAGTGTTTTCAATTTTACATTTGTATCTCTTAAATATTTCCTATTTACAATAATCTTGGACTTGAAAAAAATTGAGAAAGAGAAAGGAAACCCAAATATCCCTATCATAATAATTGAAATTCATGTAATAATAATGTAAGGTCCCATTACCTTAGAACAGCTGGAAAAATAAAATACTAAAACATTTAAATACATAATTATTATCTATCATAGAAAATAACTAAAAATTAAATAAATGTATGTTTCCTGTTAGGATGAAACGCTTACCACTAAATCAAAAGTTATAGTTATTAGTTAAGATGCAAACACCACGATTTATTCAATTGTGATCCGATCCATTTGGTATGGAACTTAGATTTACACTTGCATTTGTAAGATCCCTATCAGAAAAACCTTATCATAAACGTGATCAAAATTGAGGTAGCCCCTTGATAAATTTTTTTTAACTCTCATGAAAATCATGAGATTTTCAACATGATGAGGCATTCAGAGAAAGAACAGAAAACACTATAGTGATTCTCTTAAATCAAATATAGTAAACTGATAAATTTTTTCCAATGTTTTATGTAAGAATCTGGGTAAGTTGATTGCAGGTTTTATATGCACGTTGTTGACATGGATCTAATCCACCACCATAAACGAAATCACAGATTAGGTAATCATGTGTGGACGGTAGAACCTGTAATGATATACGTTTTCTGTGGCCACGATGCATGAACATGATAAGTTTCGAATTATTGATTCCACAATTTTGATAAATCTTTGTGTCTTCACATTATATGGAACAACCTTTTTATGATTTTTGGTCTTAAGAGAAGATATGAGCATTTATGCATGCAACTTAACATGTTCAAATTGCAAAGATCCATTAAACGTCTTTTTCTGCACTCCATTTAGACAACAGAAAACCCCACATCGAAAGTGAACTTGGTTTGATATTAAGTTTGCGCATTATTGAACACTTTTAGTGATTTAGAGAAATAGCTTTTTAAATCATGTGTGTCCATTTTAGGGTTGGAGCGTTGGACCACATAATTAACGTATAAATAAAGGCCTGCACAACACGTGCCTCCACTAAATTAGTTACCTAAAGTATGACCCATTAAGGGGAAACAAAAATGATACTCTCATAAAGTTTGTTAACAAATCTAAATTTTAGGTATCTTCTATAAGAAGAATGAGATATATTACGTATTTGATTATCACTTGTCCTGGTGGATCGAAGAAAAAACATTTTGAATGCTATCATTGATAGTTTCTTGAGAAATGATTTTGTCGAGAGAACTAAGAAACTATATGAACCATGGTTAAAGATGTAGATGTGTAACAAACTATAAAGTTGTCGTATAAAATTAATATATACATGTTCTTGTGACGTATGCAGTAGCTTTAATGTCTTTTTTCTCTTTTAGTTGGAAGACATTACCGTTTCTATATCAACTTTTACTTAATGATATTTTTCAAGAGAATTACTCAATGGGAAATTTTTTGCTCTTGAAGAATTGTTTGTGTGAAAAAAATGTTGGGTACAGTATATTTTGTTGATAAAACTTGGTTTTGTCTATTATTCACTGAGATTCAAGTTTAATCATGTTTCGAGGAAATCACTTTACTCATCAAATGGACTGATGTAAAATTTATAAATTTCCTAATTATAGAAACTAGATATTTATTTAACAAAATATCCAAAGTTGTAAGTTAAGTAAATTATATATTAGATAAATCTTATAAAGATTCCCACAAAGATAATACATTTAATGACGTATAAAATTTTAGATGCGAAGAAATGTACAGTTCAAGACAGGAAGACTCGAATTATAAAAATTCGAATTTGTGACCATTTATATTAGAAATATCATTTTTCTCTACTATTGTTTGTTGATAAAAAAAATATCAATTTTATTATATGATTAAGTTAAAATAATTTGAGATAGAGTTCTATAATCGTTTTATCAAAATTGAATATATTTTTCTTACGAAAAATACAATTTATTTAAAATTAAATAATCGAACAATTACTATTGAACACGCAATTTTTTGTGATAGACATTAAATATACTATTACAGGATTAGTTAATTTTGTGATAAGATTTGTGTAGTAAATATCCGTGACAATTTTTTTTTTTTAAAGAAACTAGTGCATAATCTTCGTCGGGAAAATTCATAACAAAAAGAATTTATAGTGTTTTGACGATGAATTTATAGATCGTCCAAATTGGCCTAAGTAGAGTCAAGTCTATTTGGATTAAAGGTCAAATTGAATCAATTCACATTTGAGGTAAAGTCAAGTTGACTTGAGCCATAAAATCAATTCTAATAGGTCCGAGTTGATCGATCAAGTTGAGTCAATTTGAGTTAAGGGTTGAGACAAGTCAATTTAGGTCGAAGGTCGAGACAAGTCGATTCGGGTTGAACGTCGTGACGAATTGACTTAGGACAAATGTAAGACATATCATATATCTCCTTATTTCAATTTCATTGATGGAGATATCATATATTTGATTCTCTTAATATTATTATCAAATATTCATGTATTATGATGATATATTAGATTTTATTATTTCTCTTATATTATGGAATATTGTACTCTAAATATTGGACAAGTTTTCAATAGATCAATATGACAGCTATATTTTAATTGTTTTTCACTTACAGAGTTTCTAATAAGTAAAAGTAAAGGAGTGAAACATAGAATGTGGATAAAGTATGATGTGTGAGAACCAAGAAAATAGTCTACTAAAGGAGTGGTAGTTTTTAAAAGATGACACCATCATATTTTAATAATAAAAGTTAAAACTATTAATAGATTTTCTATTAATCAAAGTTCATTTTATAAAAATCATTATCTCTCTAAACTTTCTTTCTACCTTTTTTCTAGATTTCTGACCCAATCTTCATCCTTTTGAAGATTAAAGATCGTATTAATGCTCTAAGTGAAGAACTCTACATATTCACCCAATCAAAAGGACATAATAAATATCATTTTTGCCCTTAAGGTAGTTGTGTTCTTTGGGTTGCATGTGGACCGAGAGGCAATGCACATGACTAAAAAAATACTGAATCTTTATTGGTCTATGATCATGGTGATATGGTTATATTTCTAATTGGAGATTTATTTGTTTAGTTAGGTCATCTTGTGAAAAATAGAGTTATAAAGAGCATTCGTGAGATTAAAGGTTGTTTAACCAATGTAAGAGAAGCTAATTTTAATCTTTGCAAATTTGGTTTGTATGGTATGAATTGATTGTTTGCTTTGTTGTGAATTAAATGTTAAATTGATTGTTTTGAAGAAAAATAGATAAATGTGTAAACTTGTGTTTAAATTGTTGAATTAGTCTATGAGTTGTGAAATTTGGTTTGAATTTGTGGAGTGGCACCCTTGACTTCTGATGAGTCATTTTGATTAAATTGGTACTATTTTTTATCTAGATAGAGGATAAAAACACCTGTGTTGAGCCAAGGGATCCCTCTTTTATCTAGATAGAGTCTTATGTAGACTCGCTAATCAAGTCCAATCTTCGTTGGACGAGTGCTAAGTCATTCCTAAAAATTATCAATTTTAATAACTAAAAATTATTAGTAACTAAAATAGTTTCTATTATGAATAAAATATTATAATTGATTTTTAAATTGGCAATTAAAATAATTTCTATTGTGAATTTGTGTCTAAATTGATCACTAACATTAATTATCAAAGTTTTGATTATTAACCAAATTTGTCTCTAATTAACAGTTAGTTTCGGAACATATTTTTAATCACTATAAAATAGGTCATTAGTTGGAAATCTTTTATAGTGAAAGCGTATGAATGATGGAGTATATGCATGTTTCATCCTTCAAACTTGTTTAATTCAGTTGTTTTACGATAACACGTAATCTCCAAAACATTTATTTATTCCTTTGTTTACATTTGTGTTCGATTTGGTAGGTTTAGGCATGCACCACAAAAGGTCCTTTTCTCTTGATTTAGAGAGGGCAAATAGAAAGCTAATAGTGTTTAGATAATGACTAGACTTATTAATTTTTAGAATTTTTATAAAGTGATTGGAATAAAAGGGACATAAAGTTTGCCAAGTTTCATCATTTAGAGCTTTGAATCCGATAAGGTATAACTTACCTCAACTTATTTCTTACGTGTATAGGCTACAATAAAATCATACAGGAAAAAAAAAGTGTCTCCTTGGTAAAGAAAACCATGACCAACCAAAATCGAATCTTTATCCATAGAGGTTAAGAAAAGAAAGTGAATTTCATTTCATTTCATTTCATAATATATAAAACAAAATAAATAATGCAACAATCAATTATTTATTCAGAACCATCGAAACGAAAATAGTTGATCGTTAAGAAAAAGATATTGAGTTTCTTTTATTATTACAACCACTCTTTTATGTAAGAAATGGAACTATATAGTATATATGTATTTGGTTCTATAGGAAAAAAGAAAATTTATATTCATTTATTTTTATCTCTCTTAAACACCTTTTATTTTATATTAACTTAATTAAGTTTCAACTTCTTTACAAATTTTAATTATATTTTATTAATTTTTTTACTATATTGTAATTTAAAATTTTTGATAATTAGATAATATGATTGTTATTTTTTTATTATTTTATTTATTTTTCTTTGTGTGTTAATAAATTTGAGATTTTTTTTAAATATATAGAATAATGTTATAGTTAGTTAAAACAATAAAAACCACATTTGTTAAGGCATAAAGATGAAAAGATAAGTAAGATGATGTAATAAGATAAAAATTATATCCTCTGTACAAATTAAATTATATGGATTAAATTGAAAAGTATTAATGTTTTGAATACTTAATATAAAAATATTGATATAGAAGAAAATATTAAATTCATAAAAAACTTGAAATTTAATTAAGATTTTATATTTATATATATCTAGTTCTTCTGTACAGTATATGATATTTACCATATTTTTCTTTGACAAAATAATGTTATAGACTTAACTTTAACGAAAACATGAAACTTCACTGCTGTCTGTAATAATGATGAAAATAAAGAAAATTTCATCTGCCACAAATAAAGGAGGTGCATTATGAGTACAATTAATTGAGTAAAGCATTATGAGTACAATTAATTGAGTAAAGCATTATGAGGGTCCATTCTTATAAAGGAAAAGTAGATACACAGAAGAATTTACCTACTTAGGTATTCCGAGTACAATTAATTGAGTAAAGTATTTCTTATTTCAATTTTTTTATGTTTATTTAGTTTTTTCATGTATTATATAATATTATTAGCTTTTACAAAAGTTTTTATTTAAATTTTAAAATTTAGCTAAAAATTCAACTAAGATGATTAAATAAGATTTTTGAGTTTTTTTTTAATTCTCTTTCATATTTATTTCTTATAAATAGAGAAATTCAAAAACTTATAATTTGAACAAGGGATTTCTTCCAGCTGTTAGATATATTAATATTATAGTACTCTGTGCTGGTGGTATGTATGGTGTAATAAAAATACTGACAAAAAGTACGTGAAATTTTTTAGTTTGCAAAACTCGTCCAATAGAACATTAGAAGGGCTCTAATAAATAATTTTTTTAAAATAAGAATAAAAATAAAAATAAAAAGGATTTATAATTTTAATATTTATATTTAATAATAAATATATTTTTTCTTTGTAAATATTATTGTATAATCATTGTTCTAAATAAACATAAAAGTTAGCAATTACCTTATCCCTATATTCAAATCCCGAACATTGTAAGAAAAAATATGAATAAAATTGTTTTATTGAGTATTAATTAATAAAATTAATTCTGAATAAGTTTGACGAAGATTTAGCATCTATAATAAATATAGTAAAATAATCAAATAAATAATAAAGAAGTGCCACTTGAAAGATTTTATTATTGTTTAACCAATATAAATATAGACGTCATATCAGTCATAAATAGTCAACCCTAGTTGGTAACATTTGTCAACAATCTATAATAGGAACGTGCCTATTTTAAGCAATTTTTGCTTTTAATGCTCACCGACATTCATTACTATCTTTAATATGATTAACATACATACAAGTTTTACTCTCCTTTTTTTTCTATATAACTTTTAATGTTAACGTCTACAAATTTATAAATTCCCTTTTTGTTTTTTTTTTTTAATTATATAACCTTTTTTTTTATACCTTTAGCATGTAAATATAACATCTTTTTATTTTTCTTTATATTTCAAAGATTAAAAACGTCATCAAATTTTTTCTTTTTTTGAGAGCAAAAGATTTATCTACGTAACTCTCATGCATGATGACGTTGATGAATCTAAATCTTTAAATCTTGGTACAAGCTTTGGTGTTTCGATCCAAATTTGATAATAAAATTGTTGATAATCAACATATATTTAAGATATTTAAGATATTGTCTGTTTTAAAATATGTACAGTAGTAGACCATCATTAGAACTAAGGGAGACCATGGCCCCCAATTTTTTTTTTATATTTATATATTTTAATATATAATTTTAAATATTTATTTTCAAAAAATTAATATTTATAATATTATATATATATATATATATAATATTTTAGTAAATTTGTCTATATTTATTTTTTAATTTTATATTTTAAATATTTTTGAAATAAAAATAATTATTTTATTAATATTATCTTTTAAATAATAATTTGTATAATTTAATTATTTTTTAATTGATTATTTTTCTTAAAATTAATTATGATACATGAAAATTAATTATAGTAAAATTATAAAAATTATTTATATTTAATTTTATAATTATAATAATAATAATAATCATTATAATCTTATTATATTTTATTATCATGAAAAATTAAATACAATGTTTTTACTAGTTTATATAACAATTTTGAGATTACTCTTTTGGTTCCTATTTTCATTCAAAAATGTCAAATTGGTATTTCAGTTTTTTTTTTCTTTTGTTTTATGGTTTCGATTTTTGAAGAAATGATACAATTTTGTTATTTTCGTTAAATTTCTTGAATTAGATTTTTCATCAAATTGAAATTATGAATAAGAATGATTGTTTAATTTGTTAGTGTAATTGACATAATCCTAGTGTCAAATTTTGATGACAATTTTTTCTTTCGTTTCAAATTATTTAATAAAAAATATCAAAGTACATCAGTTTTTTAAACTTCAAGATTTTAGAAAATTAGAGAAGCAACTTAAAATTTTTAAACAAAAAAATGATACAATCAAAATTTTGACACCCCAACATTTTGACTGAAGATCCGCCACCGAATATGTACTTCATCTTTTAAAAGATATCTCAAAAGATAAAAGAAAGAAGAAATATTTAAATTATCTTAAACTGATTATTAAATGTGGTAAAAATGATAGTCATTCATGAAAAGTTTTGGTGAGCAGGACATGATGATGGAAAGGGTGTGGGTTTGTTGAGCTAAGTTGAAAGTCATATAATGGAGCCCCATGGAACATGATAATGAAGAAGATGCATGGTATGTACTTTGTTTGGGTGGTGGACCTCACATTTTGATTGATGAGCTGGTTTTAGTGGTTGAAAACTTGAATTCCACTACGAACAAGTTTATCAATTATCAATTATGGCTTCTCGACAACATCAACAAACTCTATCCTTCATTAAAACCAACTCATTCATCACATTCCATAATGTACATACTTTACTCTTATACAATGGATATTTTTTTGGTTCATTTGTAGAATGATTTAGATTCTCTAAGTAACTAGATATGATCATGTACTAGGGGTGGGCATGGATTGGATATTTAATGATCCAATCCACATTTATTTTAGATCCAAATAATTGGATTAGATTTTTGACCCAAATCCATTTTTTTAGCAAAAGTAGTTTGGATTTTTTTTAAATCCAGATCCAAATATTTGGATCAAGTTTAAAATCCAAAATCCATTTTTAATAAAAGAAATTTAAATTGAATTTCTTAAAACTTGTGTCATTAAGGCCCGAATGACTCGGATGGGATCGACGACCCGGACGGACCCGACGACCCAGACGGCCCAACGCCCGAACGACCCAGACGGGCCCGATGACCCGAACGGCTCGACAACTTGAACGGGCCCGAAAACACAAACAGGCTCGACGACGCGAACGGGCCCAACGACCCGAATGGGCCCAACGACCCGGACGGGCCAGACGACCTGGACAGACCAGTCCAAATAGTCAGACCCAATCGGGTAGTCGAGCGCGTTCGAATCATGGGGCCAGTCTGGGTCGTCAGGTACGTCAAGGTCATCAGGCCCGTCTGAGTCGTCGGGCCCATCCGGGTCGTAGGGCCCGTCTGGGACGTCGAGCCCATCTAGGTCGTAGGGCTTGTCCAGGTCGTAGGGCTCGTTCGTGTCATCGTGCCATCCGGGTCGTAAGGCCCGTGTAGGTCGTCAGGCTCGTCCGGGTCGCCAGGCCCGTCAGGGTCGTCCAAGTCGTCCGGCCCATTCGGGTCGTCCGGCCCGTTCGTGTCATCGTGCCCATCCGGGTCGTAAGGCCCATGTAGGTCGTCAAACCCGTCCGGGTCGTCGGGCACGTCCGGGTCGCTGGGCCCGTCCGGGTCGTCGAGCCCTGTCCGGGTCGTCGGGCCCGTTCGGGTCTTCGGGCCCGTTTGGCCCGTTTGGGTCTTCAGGCCCACCCGGCTCATCAAGTCATTGGGCCTGATCGACTCGTTCGATTTGTCGGGCCCGCCTATCTCATTCATATCTTTAGGCCCGCCCAACCTCTTATGGTTGTCGGGCTTGTCCGATCTGTATAGGTCGTCGAGCAAGGCCCATCCAAGTTTGAATTTAGCATAGTTCATCTCAACCTTTAGTCTAACCCAACTAAAAATTTAAATTGAAAATTTGGATTGGATTTTTTGGATTATCCATATTTAAAAATCTTTATTTATAAAATGGATATCCAATCCATAAGATATATAAAATGTAAATTAGATTGGAATCCATATCCATTAAATGAATTTTAAATGGATTAGATTTTTAATAAAATGGATTATAAATGGAGTGGATTGGAGCAAAAGTGGATTGGATAAAAAAATTAAATTTTTTGTCCACCCCTATCATGTACTATGAAATGTAACATTTATTCTCTAAAACTCTTCTTTCTTTTGATCGTTGCTCACTAAGTTTTGTCTGATCTGTGTCATTGGCCTATAACTCTTACGTTTTCCAGCAAACCTCTATAAGTTTACAAAGTTTTTCTTCACCGATTCTTATTTGCTCTACCTTTTCTTTTAACTTACAAACTCGTATCTTCTCTTATTTATACTTGTTAAAAATTAATTGTGAAGTTAAGTTTCAAGTTGCATATTGAAATAAAAAAAGGTGAATATTATATTTTAAAATATATATAAATTTATTATCTTAAAATTTTGAATTAAAGATATTATTAAATTTATATAAATTAAGTTTATGTTTATTAATATTATTATTTTTTTATATTTTTTTCAAAATATCCATAAATATATGAATATTTTTATTATTTTTCTACGCTTATGATTTTTTTAAATAACAAATATACATAAATCAACATAAATGATTTTTTTCTCCAACTTCGTATGAAAAAACATAAAATATATACAAAAATAATAAATTTCGAGACAAATTAGAAGAGAATGTAATCTTCAACTTTACTAAAAACAAATAAAATACAATCGTCCTTTCCAAAATATCTTGGAGTAGAATATAATGTGCATGTTTCATGTTTTCCCAAACCCTAGGTCTACTAGTTTTCCCTAAATTGATTCATTATATATTTTGAATGTTACTAATAAAAGATGCACTAAGGTGTGAGTCAATCATTACCAAAATAAAATATAAAATGAAAGGACGTACGGGTCAATAAATCAAACATATAACGAACTTGATTAAATTCTTGAATTATTTCAGAATTAAAAATTAATTAAAGTCTATATATTTCTTATCAAAAGTACTATATCTCTGTCTATCTGTTTCTTTCTATTGTCTTTTAAACCAATAATTATCTTTTTAACAGTAAAAGAGAACATTAATTGCAATAAAATAAGTTCATCTTAAAAAAAAGTTAAATATAACATCAATTATTACTTTATAAATAATGAAAGAGATTGTTGCTAATGTGGAAAACAGATACAATAAATCGATAATATAAAAAGATATATATATATATATATATATATATATATATATATATATAATATATTTAAACACTATAAACTGTCTACGTTCAGTTCAACTTTCTCCTTCTAATTAATGAATAATGCCATTCGTTGTTTGGAAACGAAATTTTGAGTTGTTTGATTTTGCAAATGGGTTTGTCATAAGATTTCACTGCTAGAATTTTCCATATTTAATGGGATTTTTTTTACAAATTTATTATAAAATTTTATAAAAAATGACTTTTTTTTTTATTTTTCTTACGAATTTTATTTGACAGATAATTTCTTCATGAGTAATTATTCTCTATAAAATTATAAAATTCGTAAGTATCTCTTATAAAATTTTTTGAAAAAAAAAATTGTGCAAAATATTTTGAAAAAGAAAATGGTAGCAAATTGTTGCAAATATTTATCCATAACAAAATTTGCAAGTGTTTCCTAAAAAAATTAGAAGAAAATATGTGTTTTTTTAGTAGTTAAAAATCATAATTAGTCGTTAAATTTGTTACTAATTGTTTAAAGACTAATTTAGAAATAAATTACTTTGGTACCAAAAATCAATGTAATTAATGTTTAATGACTAATTTTCTTTGATAGCTAAATCCTTAATAGCTAAATTTTAGAAATTAATTTAGAGACTAATTATAATTTTCCATTCATAATAATGACTATTTTAGTAACCAATAATTTCTTATTTTGTAAATTGATAGTTAAATCAATCACTATAATGACTAATAACTTTTGATCACTAAAATTGATTTTTAATGAAGTATTTTCTGATTGCTTAAGATATTTCCATCATTTAATTTAAAGTTCTAAATGTTGGAAAAAATGAATATATATATATATATATATATATATATATATATATATATATATATATATATATATATATATATATATATATATATATATATTTATTAGTAAATTGTATTATCAGAGTACATAGAACTCGACATAATATATACTATAATTTATCTCCACGCCGCCATGGTTAACCACCAATTATGTAAGTGTCTAAGTCTTACCTTAATGGTTTGAAGCATGAAAGAATGTTATAGATATATCTTTTACGTTTGTTTTCTACTACTCTTTCACTATAGTCTAAATCCGAAATTGTTATTTTTTTTAACAGACCCGTCTCTAAATTAGAAAAAGAAATAAATATAATTCATAATAAAAAGAGTGTTAGAAAGAAAAGTGATTCCAAAAAATGGCAAAGAATTATTTTTTCTGATATTAATGGGTGCTGAAAAAAAGGCCATTCCATGTACTGTGGAGATATGTGAAAATGTGGGAACACTATTAAAAAAACTCATATTTCCTGTCAATTTTGTTTTAAAATTTTTTTTCGTAGGAAATAACTACAAATTTTTGTTGTGAAAAAGAATTTGCAAGTAATTGCTACCAATTTTCTTGCAAAATATTTTGTATAAAACACTTTTCGCAACAAATTTTGTAGGAAATACTTGCAAATTTTATAATTTTGTAGGAAATGATTACCCACGAAGAAATTACCTACCAATTAAAATTCTTAGAAAAAAGGGTAGAAAACAGTTTTTTCTTGCAAATTTTTTTAACAAATTTACAAGAAAAATCCAATATAATATGAAAATTTCTAGTAGTAGAATCAGCAATGCCAAACTGCATATTGAGGCCACATAAAGTTGATAATATCATAACCAAGTCCACAGTGCACACAAAACATAAATTTCAAGTAGTGCACTTGAGAATAATAATTTGGTTTTCTCTTTTCAGTGGAACCATCAGGGGCCAATAGGTCTGCATTATTATGTACGGCATTACATAAAATATGCAAATTCATATAAAATCATAAAAAATATTTGAAAATAAGAGAAAGATAGAAAAACTTTGAGCAATTTGCATGAACTGAATCTAACTTGATCCGTTCACAAAGTAGGGTAACTTGGTATGCTCTTACTTTTGGTTAATCAACCCTTTTCTCTATTCTGAAAAAGGAAAGTTGTCCTTCCACAAGATATAATAAATCACTTTTCATGTTTATATTGTAAGAAAGTAATAAATCACAGCTCCTATTTCTGAATTGAATGTAACTAAAGCAGAAATTATCTGTTGTAGTAAAGCAAAAGCAAAGAGTGTGATAAAAGAGAGAAAAGGAAGGCACGTAAAGTTTCAATAACTCAACCTTTTTATCACTCTGTTCATGTAAAAATGCTTTCACACTCAAGTTTGTGTGAATTTTTCTTTGGTTTGATGACAAAATTTATACAACTACATTCTTAATTACACACGTAGAAATTACATTCTATCGTGTAATGTAACCAAGAGAGTCCTAGGTCAAAAACTTCATAACTACACGACATTGAAGTCTTTATTTTACTTTAACATGAAACTCATAAAACTGTGGTCCTATTCATGAAGAGTTGAAGTTCACAGCTGTTTCATTAATTCCATTTTCATTGATGTTATGACAGTGTACTTCGTCCTTTTAGAGCCTCCATTCACCTGTTTGTGGTTTATTGATATTGTTATATATTTTGGTAGTGGAATTCATGTTTTCAACCAAAACCAGCTCAATGACAATGAAAATGCGAGGTCCACACCACGAGGAATAACATACGATAACACATGGCTCCTTTCATAATGGCTTTATGTGTTTTTAGCAAGTGTATAGTTGTCGGTCTCCATTATAACAGGCTTCCCACTTCCTTTAGCCGTAGGTTATGGAATTCAATAAATACCCTTTCAACTTCTGTTCAATTCCAAACCAATCATGTGCCCTCTCCTATGTAAGTTTGATGTTCAATTTGAAGGTGATTGAGATTTCAAAGTAATATTTTCTTTTTTTTACTCAATGTTAAGTATTAAAAAGTAGGTTAAAATGTGTTCTTAGTCTTCATTCTTTGAAAATCTTAAGATGGCTCATATTTTGATAGGTATCAATTGGGTATCTAATTGTTAGAATGTGATACAATTTAGTCGTTTTCGTTAATATGTTTTAACGACGTTAATTTTTGTGTTACATGTTAATTCATGTCTTTTTTTTCTGTAATTTGTAATTTTTTCTATTTTTTTTTAAATTGTAATTTGTTAAATAAGGATTCCGCCACATGACAGAAACAATGTGACGTGGTGATGATATTGTCACGTGTCAATATTGTGACAAATGTCATGTGAAAAATATCTATTTAGTGTATGTATTTATTATTTTGATTCAATTTAGTCTTTTTTTTTCTTTTTAAATTGAGTAATCTTGTCCCTTTCTAGATTGAGATTGAATTTAACTTTAATATAAATGTTAGGCTTAATTATGTTTTGACTCCCAGATCAATTTGAAAATTTTCTTAATAGATTTTTGTTGTCTATTTAGTGCTTAAAATTTTAAAACTTATCAATTGAGTCTCTACACTTAAAATTGTTGTTGTTAAGTTTGTGATGTGAGAGTTATCTTGCACGGTCATCCAGTGACGGATCTTGACTAAAAATGTTGAAGGGACCAAAATAATATAATTTTGAGATCATTATATTTCATCATTAGTATAATGCTTTAAAAAATTGTTTCTCTACTAAACAATTTGATTATAATGTTTCAAAATATGTGAAGAAGTATAATCTATCCTGTTTTCATCAATAGTTTCCTTTTTTTTATCACTTTTTAATAATGAATTTATTCTTTTATTCTTTATCAATATATATTTTTTGTACATAATATTAAAAAAAAATTATCATAATTTAATAAAAAATTGAGACACATAATTATTAAAAGAAAAATATATTATAGTTAAGTTACAATTAAAAATCAATTATGAAAAAATACATGATACATTTTTTTTCTATATTCATAACAAATGAATAAACAAAAAGCTAATGAGATAAAAAATAATGTTTTCATTATCAAGTGAGACAAGAGACAAGAAAAGAAGAGGATAAATAAGAAATGAAAGCAAAAATAATTTTGTGTCTAACTTTTTTCTTTCTTAAAATACAAAAAGAAAATATATGAGATGAGAAATTATTTCAATTTGTGAAAAAACTAAAAAGAAAATAAGAAGGAAAATAAAAATTATATTAATAAATATTTGGTTTAAGTACTCTTTTGATTTATATTTCCGTTTAAAAATGTTAAGTTGGCCCTCCAATCTTTTTAATCTCAATTTGGTCCTAAATTTTTGAAAAACTAATGCAATTTATTCTTTTACTTAAATTTCTTGAAACAGATAGATGATTCTTTCATTAAAATTGAAACTCTTAATATGAATGATTTGCTTTGTTGATGTGATTAATATAATCCTAGTGTCAATTTTTTGACAAAAATAAAAATCAAACAAGAAATTAAGCCTAAATATTTTTATTTTTTATTATCTATTAACATTAAATACACCATTTAATTTTCATCAATTCTTAAAATATATTACCTATGATTTAAAAAATTTAATACAATTTTAATATTATATATATATATATATATATATATATATATATATATATATATATATATAAAAAAAAAAAATCAAAATTTGGAGGGGGGGCCATGGCCCCTCCCTGCCCCAATAAACATCCGCTTTTGCGGTCATCCTCCTTGAATGTTATCACATAATATTTTGTTACAAAAGAACCTAATGACGAGATATTTCTCAAATATTTAATGTATTTTATGAAAATTATTTTTAAATTTAATTAAAATTATAAAATTAAAATATATATATAATAAAAAAAATTTATAAAAATATAAAATATGTAATTATAGGATTATCAAATAAAAAATTAAAAAACTACAAAATATAAAATATAAAACTACAAAAGTTGACAAATTGAAAATTATAAAAATATATAATTTCATAACTACAAAATTATAAAAATATATATTTCATAATTAAGAAATTATAAAATATATAATTATATAATTATAAACCTATAAAATTATGAAATTAGGAAAATAAAAAATTATCAAATTGTAATTTTTTTAATTTGAATTTGTTGTAATTTTATAAATCAGAATTTTATACTTATATATTTAATATTTTTATGATTTATATTTTTTATTTTAAAATTTATAATTTTAATTAAAGTTAAAAACATATTTTGTTAAATACAATCAATATTTGGAAAAGATCTCGTCATCAAGGTATCTTGTAACAAAAATTATGTGACGACATGTCACGACAAAGAAGGAGGGTGATAGTGCAAGATAACTACTACATCACAAAACTAAAGATTAACGGAAACATCTAATTGCAAGGACTCAATTGAAAATTTTAAAATATCGAGGATTCAAAATATATCACAAAAATTTATCAAAGACTCAATCGAAAATTCCTAAATTTATCAATGACTCACAACATAATTAAGCCTAAATGTTATAATGATATTTTTATTAAAATGAATATTTTTCTTAATATTTTTAACAACATTAAGTTTATTTAAATTTATATATAATTCTTTAAAATATAAATTTAAACAAAAAACACTATTAAAGTTTTATGTAATAAAATATCAACACAGATACATCTAAAATTAAAAAAAAACATTTAAATAAAATTACATTTTTTTATCAACAATTATTAGTTGTTAATTTTTGGTAGCAATGGATTTAAACACACGACCTTCCTCTCCTTTCTCTTCCTTCTAACTACTAGGTCACGTTATCACCTCTTAAATAAAATTACATGTAAAATTTAAATTTAAATAAACTTAATCTTGTTAAAAGTATTTAAAAAACATATCATTATAACATTATATAAAAATTAAATTTAATCTCAATTTGGAAATGAATGAAATTGCTCCATTTAAAAAAATGTAACTAAATTGAATCAAAATAATAAATATAAAGACTAAATTAAAGTTTTTCACATCACACTTGGTGCAACAATGGCAGGTGGCTCTATCACTGCCACATCTCATTACCTTTGTCATGTGGTAGGACCCATATTTGACATGTGAATTTTTTCTAAATTAAAAAAAAAAACACGAATTGACACATGAAATATGAGTTAACGACATTAGGAACTACTTAAAATTTTCGAACAAATATGAGGATAACGAAATATTTTAATCTAAAAAATAATATAAACTCTTTATGTTTTGTCATATCATTTCCTAATGAAGGACTACTACAATGTTTGATAAGTTAAAACGTGAGAAAATATGTCTTTAAAATTTCCAATTATTTCTAAATTTTGTAATCAATGGAAAGGTGAACAAACAATATTTGAGAGAAAAAAAACAATAAAAGTTATTGTAGATAGTTCAATCTTCATGATTAAAATGTTTGTTGGTAATTTTACTAGCAGATAAAAAATTTGTTGGTAATTACCAATAGTCACAAATTCATCGGTAAGTATCCGTTGATAGTTATTCATCAATAATTATTGACAAATTTTGGATCTTCTATATCATTCTCTTCTTCATGTTTTTTTTCCTCTTCTTCTTCTTCTTCTTCTTCCTCTTCTTCTACCACCTCTCCTCTTCCTATTTTCCTCCTCCTCCTTATCGATTGTTGTTGACATGGTCGCCTCTATGATCATTGACTCCTCATCCTCCTCATCTTCCTCCTTTGTCATCTTTTCTTCCTTCTTTTTCTTCTTCTCCTCCTTCTCTTTCTCATCCTCCTCACCTTAGCCTCCACCTCCACCAATGTTGTCATGACCTCCATTGTTGCACCACTATTTTGCTATCTCCACATAGTTGCCACCCCTCCACCACCACAATCGCCATTGCCTTTGGCTTCTCCTCTTCTCTTTTTTATTCTTCTTCTTCTTTTTATTTCACCCATCTCCAGTTAATTTATAAAAAAAATTGTCAAATTTGACACCCACTTTACCAATGCATCTATAAAAAGAAAAATTCATTCGTAATAAAATTTCTAGATTATAAATAAATTTATCGACGAATTTGTCACGATACCACATATAACACTATGTTAAACATTTTGTGATTGTTATTTAAAAATGAATTATTTAACTATGTATTCTATTATTAATGGTTATATTTTTATATAAATGCGTTAATTGTCATATTGAATTGAAATTATATTTTAAATTGTTCTAAAATAAACTAAATATTAAATAAATACTATATTTCATTATGTTATTATTAAAATAACTAAAATATATGTTAATTAATAAAATAATTAATATATATATATATATATATATATATATATAAATATATCATTTTTCCGTATAAATATATTGAAGTTTAATGTCAAGAAATAATAAAATAAATATATGTCAAAAGTAATAAAATAAATATAAATAATATAATAGTCAAAACAAAACATACTTAGTTTGAGACATGACATGCTCACATTTGGATTTCTAACTTACCTGATAAATTTTATGCATAATATTAGATTGAGGCACCAGTTCAAATAGATAAATTTGCATTTGGAAATTTGTATCCTTTACCATTTAATTCCAATAAACTAATTTGGTAGTGTTCCTTTGTAGATTGCATTGAGCTGTACTAATTTCTACTGACTTATTACACATATTCCACACATGTCCTACCCCTAACGTTACAACCTAATGAAGAGCTTTCTCAAACATAACCAAATTTGAGTAACATATAATTGGAAAATTTTAAGTTTTAGATTCCTTGTGTATGTATATTGTTAACACAATATATTATACTGCAAGTGCTTTAAGATTTAACATACTACTATGAAGTCTTTCCAGCATCATCAAAATTACGCAAAAACACCTAAAGTTCGACATTTCATAACGGAGGTTATTACCACCATCAAAATTATTTTAATACTTCCTATTCAAAACATTAAAATAAGGTTTCCTGTTTTTTTTTTTTTTATATATTTTGTTCAAATTTTTTATCTTTTATAAAATTTTAATTCACATTTAAATTTATAATCCGTGTTTATACGTTTAGGAAGAATGTTGCCCTGGGATAAGATTACATACAACTTTGCCAATAGATTTTATGATTCCATCAAGGCGTCAAGTTGAAATAAAACAAAAAAAAAAAACAAAAGTCAAAGACAAAGTTTGGAAGATTGTTGGGCCAACACTGCCACATGGTGCATTTAGTAAAATGTGAATGAATTTTGTTTTAGAAAAACCTGAGAGGATAAATAAACCCGTCGTATTGTCCGTCCGAATCCGTCCTATTTTGATGGGAAATACTCTCTTTGATTGGGTATGGGTATGTGATGGGGAATTCCTGACTTTTTGTCTCCGTCCCCATACCCGCCATATTTAAATTATTAAAATATTCATAATCAATTAAGTATTTTTTATTTCTTCTAATTGTTTGGTTTGTCATAAAATTCATTTGCATCTCCAATATATTTTTTATCTAATCATAACCTTTATGCAATTATGTTCAAGTGATGTATGTCAATTAAATATTTTTTATGTCTCACATTTGAATATTTTTATTTTTTTTAATATTTTTATTTATTGTATATATTTTTTTCACATGAGAATGTTTAACGGTCTCAATTTAAATGTTTAATAACATAAATCTTTTATTTACCAGGTAATATAACAAATTTATCTTCTTTGCTCCATTATTATTAATTTTTGTTTTATTTGAATAACTCTTTTGTTTCACTAAAACAATTTTCGTTATTTCTTAACCATTGACTATGTTCATATTTTAAAAAGTTTTATTAGATCTCTAAGGTATTTTTCATATATCATACCATTAGTTATATATTTGTTTTCCTTTGTGCGATTTCATTCAATAGTCTCTCAAATGGTTTATAAGACACACATTTGATAATTTTTTAACATTTTTATTTCTTGTTTATTTTTATAATATAGAATGTTATTTTTATATATTTTATATAATTAGTTTTATTTTCTAACTCATTGTCATATTGTAATTTTGTTACTATAATTATATAAATAAATTTTATTTACTATAATATAAAAATTTAATGTAATTGCCATGATTTTTTTTTATCACCATCCAACATATATTGAAACTCAAAAGATACATGATCTATGCTAAGATATTTGTTCTTTGCATGATTTTAATCAAGTGATATATTATAACTTTTATCAGTGTATTAAAAATAAATTTCTTTAAAGTTTTAAAATTGAAGAAAACAAACATTCAAAATATATTTTAATTTGAATATTTGTTTTTGTTTTATATATATTTTTAAATATTTTTAAATTTTTGACATTTTTAAATTTTATTTGGTATTTTTTCAAATATATATAATTATATTTCTTTCTAAATGTATTTGGTTTCTTTTACTGTAATTTTTTATTATTTTATAATAATTAATTAATTAAGATTGAAACAGTAAGTAAACAGGTACAAGTATGGGTACGAGAATATACTCGTTATTCGGTAGGAATGAGAATGAGATAAAAGTTTGATATCGGTTAAATTTAAATATGGGAATGAGGATGATTTTTTTTTTTTGGAGATAAATATGTGATAGCGAAACACGTTTCCATTCCCGTCCCCGCCCCATTGCCATTCCTGTACAAAGAATCTTTTAGAAACTTATATTTTAGGTATGATTGTAGTTATTGGAATTTAAGAAGAAATTTAAACTTAATTAAATATACAAAAGTAACTTTGTAAGGTGAATATGAAACTAAATATTAATAATGGTCCGATGGCGGACGACACAATAAGTTTAATAAATAACAAATCTTACTAAAAATGGTTGTGAGGATTTTTGTTTTATTTGGAGAACTTTAATCTAATTTAATTTTACAAGGACAATACAATAAGTTTAATAAATAACAAATCTTATTAAAAATGGTTGCGAGGATTTTTGTTTTATTTCGAGAACTTTAATCTAATTTAATTTTACAAAATCAGCTTATGAAATTAGATTTATTTATATATTATAAATTTGTTTTGTTTACACATTTTTTTTAATAGTATTACAATGTTGTTTATATAAATAACATAATGCTATGAATTGGGTGAAGAGACCGAAACTGATTACAGATTAATGGTTGCCTAAAATAACTGGTATTTTTCTGAGAAAAAGGAAATCAGAGTTCTAAGATGTCTTCATACCTTGTAGATTTAACCATGAGTGGCTTCGGTGTACGGAAAAAACCATCACAAATTGGTAGAATGCAGAATGCAGAAGGCAAAGGTAGACCCACCCATATGCAAAACCACCATCTAATGTCTTTGTTTCAGATACATATTCAAGATCCATAATCATGAGCTAGGGCATGGCTTTTATAACAAGTATACTATGAATTAAACATAACAAAAATCCTTTTCTTTTCCTTTTTTATTAGATGCTCACTCATCAATCATGTTTATCGTGCAGGACTTAGTGCGGCCAAGATCATGATGCACCAACTTCACCTGTGGTGGATGAAAATTTCTTTTCTTTTCATCATTATCCTTATAAAATGTTGGACTGCATAAACAACAATGCCAGACACCAGTCAAGTTTCAAATTCTGTCAATTAACTTTAACCTTTCTTTTTCTAAAAGCCCAAAATCATTCCAAGATTTTTAATGAAGCTCTAATATATAGTTTTATTAGTTTAATTTTCTTATATTCTCATTATATATTTTTACCTTAATTAGAAATCACTTAAAATATACTCATAACCCTACCCTACACACTAAGAATTATTCAAGAAAGCTAATAAAGTAATTATGTTGGCTTCTACTGTGATTATTCCAAAAAAATTTCAAAACTTTAACAAGTCTCTTCATTTTTAAATTTGGTCTTATAGCTGTAAACCTACAAAATCGAGATAAAAAAAGAGCCTTTTTTTGTCCATGCTTATCTAAACTCAGTTTACGGGCAATTTCAACTTCATTTTGAATATTCGTTGTAAAATAAATGGAATAATCAATTTGAAGAATAAAAGCATTGAAATACTTAATTAATTGTCACCAGAAGTGATTATTAATTTTCCTAAATACGCACTTTAAAAAAACAAAATCTTCAACCTGATTTTACTATATTTGTTTCCCACGAAACAAACGAAAAACAGTTAAAAACAAATAGAATATATGTCAATAAAATTTTCATATTATATAGCAAACACTACAAAAAAAAATATGTTTTAGTGACCATCCATTTTGGTTGCTAAATGATCAAAAAATCGGTCGCAAATCGTTTAACGACCGAAATAATAAACAGAATTAGTGGCGAAAACCCTAGTCACAAACCACTTAGCGACCGAATTGAAATTTGGTCGCTACATAGTCATCGAAATTATAGTCGTTAATCGGTCGCTAAAAGGATTAGTCGTGTTTAACTCTTAGAGACCTTTAGTCACCAAACAGTTCGTAGCTAATTCGGTGGCTAGTATTAAAAATTTAGCGACCCTTTTTTTTTGTCGCTAACAACAAAAAAAGAACATACGATTTTAAAATAGTTTGGTCACTAATTCAATCACAAATATGATAAAATAGCGACCATTTTTTGTTCGTCACTAATAATGAACGGTGTTTTTTCTAATTAAATTTCTTGTTGGTCGCTAAATCGGTGACAAAAACTAGAAATATATAGCTACACATATATTGCTGTAGCTAAATCAATGACAAAAAAACTCATCAACAATATCTTTTATGGCTACATTTGAATACATAATTTTACCTGCTTATATACAATATAACATTTAATTATGCTAAATAACAATCAAGTCGGATATCTAATGTATTAAAGACTAATATAAAAATTAAAAGTATATCTATTACATGATCCAACATATTCTAGTCACAAGAATCATTTCCAAAAAGAAAAATGGATATAGTTGTAAGCAAATTTGAAGTCATAATATATTTTACAAAATAATATTTCTTTCGGTTGCTAAATCGGTGACTAAAACACTACATATTAAATATTATTTTAGCGACCAAAAATATTTGGTGGCTAATTAGCATATTAAATATATTTTATAAAAATAAAATGTATTTTGGTTGCTAAATCAATGGCTAAAATATTAGATATTAAATAATATTTTAGCGAGCAAAAATATTCGGTGACTAATTATCATATTAAATATATTTTACAAAATAAAATTTATTTCGGTCGTTAGATCGGTGACTAAAACATTACATATTAAATAATGTTTAGCGATCGAAATATTCGATGACTAATTACCATATTAAATATATTTTGCAAAATAATATTTATTTTGGTCACTAAATTGGTGACCAAAATATAATATTTAGATACTAAAAGTTTTCGGTGGTTATTTCAGTCGCTATAGTAATGAATATTAATGTATATGTATTCAATCGCTAGATCGATGACTATTTACGACTACTATGAATCGGTAGCTATTTCAGTCACAATTTGTGATTAAATTATTTCGGTGACTAAATTAAATTTTTCTAATAGTGAAAAAATCATAAAGAAAATATGCATAACTAATTGTATTGAAAAAATAATCCATAAGTAAATAATACTACAATATTTATATACATTAATTAACATGATAATCATGTTTTTCAGAATATATATATATATATATATATATATATATATATATATATATATATATATATATATATATATATATATATATATATATATTTTTTTTTTTTTTTTTTATATTATTTAGATTATTTA
>Ga0214542_1003344_pt1 | contig 32832 bp, 18 predicted proteins | sample CNSS1metaG_FD_160096 | JGI IMG/M metagenome (GOLD analysis project Ga0214542, IMG submission 160096) | Root nodule microbial communities from cowpea collected in UCLA plant growth center, Los Angeles, California, USA - CNSS1 | ecosystem: Host-associated > Plants > Roots > Nodule | place: USA...
TAATTTAGCTTCGGTTCATTACCCTCGCTATTTTCTCGCTAATCCTTCGCTAAATCATTTTGCTAGGGATCAGCGAGGGATTAGCTAGGGATTTTTCCCTCGCAAATTTGGAAATTTGTTGTAGTGAAGGTAAGGATTGCATCCTGACACTTTAAAGAGTCAGTTAGTCTCACATAGAGCGTACTGACTCAAGTGGTGAGAGTAGCAGGAGGCTTGAAATACTTTAAAGGTTAACCTTGTGTGTAGGGTATGAAACACTGGAACAATTAGCTCGGTAGAGCAGTAAAGGCCACCATAAATGCAAGTATCCGCTGAATCCGACTAATTATATGTATCCAGATGAGTCGTGTCTTGAGTCTTAGTGTATTGTTTGCAAGTCATAACATGATTGGTTGACATATGCATCTTGGACTATGAAATTGTATGTAACTGTATGATAAATCATTTTCTGTTCTAGCTTACCCTTTGCTTGTTTGATTGTTATGTGTGTGATTTTCTCTTTTCAAGATGACCATCAATTTATTGATGTGAGCAAATGCGAGAACTCCCTGTGGTCGTCAGGGTGATGGAGATTCCGCTACCTAGATCATCTTGGATCAGATCCTGTTTTGTCTGAGTTTTCTTTAGGGCTATGGCCCATGTAATATCTTGCTCTTTGGATGTTTATTTAAGTATTGTGTAACTTGTATCTGGTTTAGTCTATGACATCATGGTGTGCCTTAGTACTTCATTTTAAGTGTCTTGGATACTGTAAGGAGTAGTGTTTATACTCCAGGACTTTGCCTCTTATATTATCTGTGTGATATTTTCTTTAATTAGGGATTAATTAAATGGGGTGTTATATTACTAATTAAAATGAAAGAAAAAAAATCATTGATAAAAAGAGTAAAGGAATCAAAATTATAATTTTACCTAAAACTTAATTTTAAGAAATAAATACAATACTATGGATGGAGAAAATAGTTTCGATAGAAGTTAATGATGACATATTGTTTAGTGCGCGTACCTGTAAGGTATCCTTCAATTCGTGAAAAATTTCCTAAAATAATAAAAAGAAAATATTTATATAAAGATAAACATGTAAATTAAAATATTATATTATTTACATATAAATAATTTTTAGAAGCAGTATTACATTTAATTTAATATTTAATTATGTACAAACGACTTGAAAGCTTATCTCGAAATGAATGTGATTTTATATATGATTTTCAACATTGGCCATGTTTTAGGAAATTAGTACATCTTAAAAACTTTACAAGAAATAAATAAGCCGTGTTTTAGAACATTCAAAATAATAAAAAAAAAAAGTTCAAAAATATAATTTTGCTTTCTATTGTTCTAAACTGAGGTTTTGTTTAGCAATATAATTTTTTAATTTTAAGAATATAAAAAAGTTAAATCTTAACACCAACCCTATAGGTTTTTCTACATTCAGGTAAATTTTTGAAAACAAAAATTAGTAAATTTTAAAACAATTACTAGAAATAAATAAATAGTGTTTTAGAACCTAGATTGTTTATAAACAGATTGCATTAAAAAAATCTGTTTTCTATTTTTTTTTTTTAAATGAAGTTATATTTCACACTATAATTTTATTTTTTTTAAATATAAGAAAGGGAAGTCTGAACACCTTCACCACGTTATCGAAATGATGTTTTGAAACATAATTGTTTTTAATCAAAACACAATTTATTGAAATTTATATTTCTAAATTTTTTCCATTTTATAAAAATTAGAAATTTTAAAATAAATAATGATGAAATGAACACGTTAAGATTAGGAAGGACGAGGCATAGGTAGAAGAACAAATCTCACCACAATTCCGGATATAGAAGTGGAACATATCACAATCGGTGCATTGAAGTTGTTGTGTGGTTTGATTGAAGGCGCAAGACATACCCTTTCCACACTGATCCCAACAAGCAAGTCGTAACCAAGTCAACCAAAACCCTTCTTCAAGAGATTTGAGAATAACAGCATAGGAGTCCTTCCTGTCATGTGTCCAGTTTGCGAAGGTAGCAACCTTCAATCTGCACCCGACCTTCACGTCCATCCCTGTAAATACCGCCGGAAACCCCTCAGCGGTAACCCCGCCAACCAGAACGGCGTAGATATGGCCCCCGGAATCACAACCGCCGGCTTTCACTTCCACATATCGAGGATCATCACTCACTCCATTACTGCAGTTCAGAAACACTACTTTTGCAGGCTTATACTTATACTCCTCCCCAAACACATACTTCTCCCCAGACATAGCCAGCGGATCATAATCAAATCCACTGAAATTTCGTGTGCACAAGAAATAGCGAGGAAAAGAGCAAGAAGTGTCCTCCACAACGCCCGGATCAATCAGCCGGATTTGATACCTATTGTAATTGATTTCCTCCACAAAGTATTTCCCTGAAAACAGAGTAAACAGTGTTCTGTTATTCACGCACTCAAATTCGTACCCGGGAAGGCCGCAACCGCGAGGGTCGTTTTTCAGTCGGAATGGATATCTTATGTCGCGAATTTCGCCGCACGAAGAAGATGGACAGGAGGTGCGATGCTTGGCACTGCAAGTTTGGTGAAATAACACAAGAATGGTGGCCATAGAGACAACCACCGACTGTGCGCAGCGACTGCAACAAGGTAAGACAGCCATTGTTACCTCATCTCCTCTCAAATTGGACAAAATGATACTTAAATATTTGCATAGGCCGGATGCCTGAAACTATTAATAAATGATACTCCGCGTATGATATAATTTAAAAAATTTATATTAACTTTTATTTGATATTTAATTTATTAACTTCATACCTTTGATTTTGTTTTTGTAATTACTTAACTTTTATTCTGTTTTTATTTGAGACCTTATATTTATATTATTATTATTATTGTTAGAATATTCGGTATCATTTTGATATTAAATACTTGAAATTATCAGAATATTTCATACCTACAAATATAAAGACATACTAACACAAATATGAAGATGAGGATAATTTTTTTACTTCAAAGAAGATGAAATAATCAAATTTTTACCCACTCTGTCCATTTTCGTTCCTATGTTAAACTAATTATAATAGTAAAAATATTATCTTGACATTTCAAAATATTTGTGTTCGTCATATATATATATATATATATATATATATATATAAATATATATATATATATATATATATATATATATATTATATGTTTTTTTTTTCATTTTGCTATTACAAAGTTAGATTGAATGAAATGAATGTTTAGTTATATAGGCGATCATTTATAAGATTAATTATTAAAATTAAATATACTTAATATTACATAATTAATTATTTTTTATTTTTTAAATATGTTCAATTTTATTAATAACTTGTTATTATATATTTTCTTTTCTTTTTCAAACATGTATTTGATTTAATGATTTTTTTTTTCACTTAATCCTAATATGCTGAGTATTGATTTTTGGGCATTCATACCTATATAGTTTTATTTTTGTTCTAGGGTCATGGATGAATCCAATTATCACCACATTCATTCTTCCTATCAACCTAGCTTAGTATTTGTTTTTAATACTCTATGTGAAAACAATTATAGTTCATGAAAGAAAGTGATTCAAACAATATAATTTTGTAAATGATTACATTCCAGAACTAGCGGTAGATCCATTGCGCATGTCATCTGACTTCACAAAGATAACAGCACTTTTATTTCGTGACTTTTCAACTATTTAAAGGATATGCAAGTGAGTGTTCTACATTTTTTGTTAGCCAACAAATTTGGAGCGATATCCAATAATGCTTTGAACAATGCAATCTACCATTGATTTTCAACGAAAACACAATCTTGTTTTGCTTCAACAAAAGCCCATGTTATTTTCATCCTATTGCGCAAAAGCTAGGAATAACTAGAGAATATTTTATTCACTTGAAGTTTGGTCATATGTTTAACTGCAACGACATCAACATAGAGTGCGAAAAACATGTCCAGAAATAAGAAGGGAGGTTTCAATCACATTTTAAGCTCTTTTATTCTTTTAAATACTTAGTGTATTTTCTAATGATACACAATTAGGTGACACACTAGTGCAGATATGCCTTTTAACGACAGTTAAAACATACTTGTTACCACGGTTTGGAAGTCATCATTGTATAGCTTGTCATTGAAAGTCTAGGATTATTGACGACGATGATCAAAACCGTCCGTCAATTTCCACAAATAATCACGATGATTTTAATATTCGTCATTATAACTTTTCTTAATATTATAAAAGAAAAAAAAGTTTCAAAACTATGATGATTAATGCATTAATCGTCGTTATACCACAATTATATTTACAAAAATTAATTGAACCATGACGGTTACCATCATCAATTTTCATCATATAACAACGATTGGGGTAAGACCAATCATTATATTTTATAATTTTTTTTCTCTATTTGTAATTTTGAAATACCATAAACTTGCCACAAATTTCCACAGAACAGATAATTTAAATACATCCAGAGATTTAGATATAGTTCAAAATATTAAAAGATCCCAAATTGTTACAAATAACAAACTAATATATATATATATATATATATATATATATATATATATATATATATATATATATATATATAAAAGCATCATAAACTAATACTATAAGAAATATGATTATTATCTATACCAAAATTTCATAGGTAATAAGTAATTTTCATAGGTATTTGATGTTATCTACGAAAAAATTTTTGTAGGTAAACTGATGATAGATAATTTTATCTATGAAATATATGTTCGTAGATAACTTACCTACGAAGTTTATCTACGAAATTGCAGTTTCAAAAATTATTTACGTAAATTATTTGTTGGAAATTAATAATGTATACAATATTTCATACCACATACAAACTTAATTTAACTAATAAAATATCTTCTTTAAAGTTATATAAACATATCAATAGAACTGTAAACCTTTTTTTTTCAGCTTACACATGTTTGGGCTTGGCCTTTTCGTGGGCCCAAGGCCAACTCACCAGGGGACCCCCAATACTCTGTCCAGCCCCTTCACAATCTCACTTTACTCTTTTTCAGAAAAACAGTTTCTCTCCTATCTCTTTACTGGAACTTGAGAGCTCTGTCAAGGCATAAAGAACCTCCCATTTTGAGCTAGCTAAGTTTATTTCCGTTTCCAAGTAAGTAAACCTTAAAGTTTTCCAATCTTTTCTCCTCTTATTCGTCACTATTTGGATACGTGTGTTGGATTAGGGTTTAACCTTATACTTTCTTTTGTCCTGGTTCCATGTTTTAGCTCACTATCATAGTTCTTGGAGTTGTGATACTCTTTAGTTGCGGGTTTGTTGCATTTTTGGCACCTAAGCAAGGTAAGAGGAGCTATGTTTTAACTATTTAAAGTCATTTCTCCATGTTTTTGGTCTGTTGAATATTTTTGGATGCTTGAATGATGTTTTGGATTGTATGAAACTAGCTTTCTTGTGTTCTGGTATGTTATTTTTGGGTATGTGTTTCTGCTGCATGCGCGTAACAGTGACGAGTATTGTCATTCTCGCCCAAGCGAGCTCGTCTCGTCTAGGCGAGAGTAGCTGAAACTCGCCTTGGTTCTGCTCGAGCTTCTCGCTCAGGCAACCAGTTGTGCTCTCTGCTTGCGTCCTCGTCCAGGCGAGCGTCTTTGGTTTTGGGCGAGTGATGATTTCGCCCAGGCAGATGGTCTCGCCCAAGCGAGGGCTCGCAGGGTGCCACTATTACAGGCCTCGCTCAGGCGATGATGCCTAGCTTAAGCGAGGCAGTCGCTGTTGCTTGGGCAAAGGCTCCTAGCCTAAGCGAGAGGAGTGCATACTTGATTATGTTTTCTGTAATTTATCCATGGATTAGCTATATGCCAAGAATATGTATGGTTCCTTGATTTATATGCATTGAAATTTGGTATGTTAGCATGAGTAACACATGGGTTTTGTTTTGGTTGGTGGAGAACTTGCATGAGAATTGAATGATGGGGATAACAAGTGGTGGTTATGGTATGAGGAACATGAATTTGGTGTGAGATAGGCGTAATTCCATGAGTCTCGTGGGGAGATCTCATGGTGGTGTAGTGTATATAATTAAGATAAAGATTCCAGTAAGGATCACATCCCGAAACTCTAAAGGATCAATGAGTCTCATGTAGAGCAAACTGATCCAAGTGGTGAGAGTAGCAGGAGGTCCTAGTCTTTGGCAGGATAATGGCCTTAGATGCTTGAAGGCTAACCTTGTGTGTGGTAGGGTGAAACCCATTGACAATGACTCTGCAGAGTAGTAGAGGCCACCACAAGTGCAAGCGTCTAGTGAATCCGATCTTATTATACTTATCCGGATAATTGAGTCATAGTGTCTTGTTTGTTTGTTATAACATGATTTTGTGCCTTCTTTCTTGTATGCTTTCTCTTAATATTTTTCTTGTAGGCAAAACATAAGATTTTGTAGTTATTGTCTACGTCTTGGTTCTAACATTTCTCACGATAGCTCACCAATCTGATATTCTCTTTCTCACTCTTCATTGCATAGCACGCTCTACCAACCTTCCCATTTCTCTTTACACGTGATTTCATGTTCTCCTTTCTCTTACATCTTGCCTTGTTTATATCCCATAAACCTTATCCCAAATAATGAAAAATGAGTATATTTTAATAAATAAGTGAATTGTATCATGATAATTTTTAATAACTAATATATTTAAATTATTAACAAAACTAATTCTAAATTATCAAGAAAATTATTCTTTAAAATCTCTTAAAAAATTTAAAGATTAAATTTTATTTTTAAAGTATACATTGAAATTTAAAATATAGAATAACACACTGAGATTATTAAGAAGTCATAAAAGAGTATGAGCATAATTTGTACAACATGAGTGATTCCAAAAACTAGTGATTAGGCATGTTTGTGTCAACATTCACATTAGAACTGCTTGAATCACTCCATGAATTGGTTGTACCATCATGTTCTAATATTTCATGAAGATAAAAAGAAGGTTTGGGAGGAATTTTAAGAGTTTCAACTTTTCCTTCAAGCATCTCTACTACCTTGCACATTGATGGACGGTCACTTGGTTTGAATTGTATACACCAAAGTGCAACTATGAACATTTTTTTAATCAAAATCTTATCTGTTTCTGAAGCGTCTTTCATGTCAATATCTTTCTCGTCTTTAAATTGGTCATGGATCCAAAAGGGAAAATAATGTTGACTTGAATGTTCCACAAGAGGATTTGAGTTTTTTCTCCTACTTGCCATTTCCATCAAAAGCATTCCAAAACTATAAACATCAGCTTTATAAGAAACTCCACCTACATTTTTGTAGAATAATTCTGGAGCCATGTAACCCAATGTTCCTCTTATTGCGGTCAAAATAATTGATCTATCTTTTGTAGGATACAACTTTGCAAGTCCAAAATCTGAAACTTTTGGTATAAAGTTATCATCTAAGAGAATATTATGAGGCTTGATATCGAAATGTAAAATCTGTACATCACAACCTCGATGTAGATATGCTATCCCATGAGCAATTCCAAGAGACATTTCATATATCTTCTCATAACTTAGAAAAACACTTCCTTCTTTAGAGAAAATGTATTTATCCAATGATCCATTAGACATGTATTCATAAATCAAGCCACGATTTTTTCCTTCAACACAATATCCAATAAGACCAACTACATTCACATGATGTATTCTTCCGATAGTAGCTACTTCATTAACAAACTCTTGCCCATTATCCTTAGATTTGCTCAACATCTTTACTGCAACATCTAACCCACTTCGAAGCTTTCCTTTGTACACAGAACCAAAACCTCCTTCTCCTAACTTCACTTTAAAACCTCTTGTAATTTTCTTGACCGTTTTGTACTCATATCTAATTGGATTTATACTATTGTCTAACAAAAACTTTTCAATGTTTTCAAACATTGAAAAATGTCTTCTGCGCCATTTATAGATGATTAGCACTAGAAAAAGTAGGAGTATGAATAAATATCTAGCTGCTATAAATATTGGTAGAATTACATCGCCTATAAATTCTCCCTCAATATTCCAATTGGGTGATGATCGTTTGACGATTTTTATTGTATGAAGAAATCCTGTCAATTTAAGATTAATTCAAAATTTGAAGTGTATGAAAAAAAGCATATATATTGATGAAATAAATAAGCTGATTCATGGAAAACTGAACTAATTTAATATATTGAGTAACTTAGTAGAGGGAGAAATAAACTTCCATTACCTTTTATAATACCAACAAAAAAACCTGCAAAAGAGAAAAACTGCTTAAATAATAATAAAAAAATATGCATAACAACAAGACAAAAGAACACTTAATATTAAAAACTTGTGATACAAATATTGCACAAATATAATGTATTATATAAATATGTATAAATGTTAATCCAATATATTCTATAAAGAAATTGTTGTCGAATATTACGTTAAATTCAAATCACTATATTAGATGTTATCTTTAATATTTAATATAGTATATGAATTTTCACATTTTTATTTAAATTTGACACATTTAAATGAAAGTATAGTAATATCAATGATTTTAATATATAATTTTATTATTTTTAACCTATACCATTGTATAAAAGAAATTCAATATAAGATTTTTTTTTTAATAATGATATCATGATGACAAATTTAGATACCAATTTATAAATTAAAAACTATTGGTAATTAAAATAATCTAAAACAATTATAATTGATCTCTATACTGATGGCTAAAATTATTTCTATTATGAGTTAGTCTAAATTGGTCACTAACATTAGCTACCAAAGAAATTGGTCTCTAAAGTCATCTCTAATTGGTATTCAAATATATTTTTATCACTAAAATGAATCATTACTTAAGAGTTTTCTTGTAGTAATTGTATACATATTTATTTTTCATTTTATCCTTTTAGTATGTAATTATATTTCTACAATAAAATAATTATTTATCAATTTTGCCTCTTTTTTTTTTTAAATTGAACCCTTGTTTTTAATTTCATATTTTTTTTTTAATTTTGTTGATGTTTTAAACTAAAATAACTATCCATAATAAAAATAATTATTTATATTTAAATAAAAAATATCTACAATACCATTTTAAAAGTTATTTATATTTAATTTTATAATTGTATTTTTATTATTCTTTATTATCATAAAAGGATATATATATATATATATATATATATATATATATATATATATATATATATATATATATATATATATATATGCACTTAATGTGTTTCTATTAGTATTATAAGGAGTTTCCCAAGTGAAAATGAAACCTTAAAAGAATGTGAAAAAGATAAATAAAAATAATTAAAGTTGAAAAAATAAAATAAGTTGTGAAAATATAATTAAATAATTATTTAATTAATTAAATTAAATTAATTAGTTTAAATCATATAAGAAAAAAAAATAACTCAAATAAAAAATAATTTATTTAACTATACATAATTTGGTGACACATTCTTATTCTTTGTAAAATCCTTGATTATTTTAATATCAAAAGGTTTTAGTATAAATAATTTTGTTATAAAAAAGTTTCAATATTTTAAAAAACGCAATGTCTAATCACTTTTCTAGAGCTCTTTGACTTCTCTATAAGAGTTTTTGTCCTCTCTTCGCCTAATTGAAGATCGGAGACTGCTAGGGTGATCCTCTTGACGGGTTCTTCCTTTCTATCCGATCAGTTTCTTCAATCGTGTAAATTGAACTTCTACTAGTTTTCTTATGGGTCCTTTTTGTTCTGGGTTGCATGTAACTCCTCTTCAGTTGCATGTGAGGTTTTAAACCTCCTTATGAGTCTATGTTGCCAGTTATCATAACATTATGTCATGATCGTTCTTGTGTTATTTCTAGACATAGATAGATAATCTTGTGGAGCTAAGGTATTTCAGTGTTTTTAGAGTTCTTTGGGTCTTGTGAGCTACTTGGTCAAGTAAGGAAATCTAGTCATTATATGTATCCATGAGTTTATAAATTTGATTATTTTGCATGGTGATGATTGATTGTATTTAGAATTGGACCATTTCATAAATCTGTTTTGGTGTATGTTTCTATATCTAATAGATGTTAATTCATGTTCAAATGATCATATTTGATATGTTTTGACTAGGAGAATTTAGCATTAGAGCAATGGAACAAATTGGCACCCTCTACCATGTGGTAAAACTGTTTTGAATCGTTGTATTGAGGAAGGGATACCAATTTGAAGAACTAGTCAAGTCCAAGTTCAAAACATCACAAAAATGGAGTTGTTGTCAACTGATACAACGTTTAGCGAGGGCATTGTGGCGTTGAGTGCCACTTCTTCTAAGAAGTTTGGTGCTGAGCGTTGACTTTGTACCCTTGAGTGCTAGGTTTGCTGAGAGGTTTGGCGCTAAGCGGAATCAAAGTTGTGTTGAATGCCACTTTTTGCGAGAAGAATGGAGTTTTTGCATGTTTTACCTGTTTCACTATTTTTAAATGTTAGTAATTAATATGAAAATGTTTTGAAGGACCTTTTGATGTCATGACTATGAATTGTTATAAGTTTAAGGTGAAATTGTTGTGTGAGCATGTATGATGATGATGATGTTTGAGGAATTTCAAGGTAAAATTCCTTGTGGTGATGGTTGTGGTAGTATTGTTAGTATATGCCTTGACATGAGGAGGTGGAAGAAGGAGGTATCTTAAACTTTAATAAATATTCACACTTAAGTATAGCAGAATAAGTTACATTGTAGAGGGTCCTATATATGCACTAGATCATTTTGGTCCTAGGCGTGAATGGGACTTACCTTGTGTGGTTGGGTGATAACCTCTTGAGGCCAAGCTCTGTAGAGCTTGGGAACCACCATAGGTGCACACCTACATTGGGTCTGACGTCATTCGCATGTATTCAGATAATTGAGTTAGTGTCAACTATTTGTGTGTGTATATGTATTCTCGTTAGTTAACCTTGCTTAATAATATTTAATATGCTTTAATTGTGTAAGATAACTCTTTTGTACACTAGCTGACCTTTTTTTGTGCTTTGTAATGTATTTGTGGTTTGCCTCTTTCTTTTGTGATGATCACCTATTCAGTGGGATCAAACAAAATTGTAGGTTTAGAAGCACCTCTAGAAGATAAAGAGTCACCAGTTAGAGTATATGAAATGTCTCAGAGTAAGTGGTTAGTTTTGTATATGCTTGTTAGTTTAGTTCAAGTGAATAAATGATATATTTTTATAGTCTCATCTTTTGTAAGACTATATTAATATACTTTATACACTAGATTACTTGTTTTGAACATTGAGATTAAGTGTTCTATTGTATAAGTTTTAAACTATTAATCTTATCATAACATATAAATTAACAATATAGTAATTTTAAAAACTTACCTTTTTTTAAATGAAACTTAAATTTAATTAATAAATATAATAATATTTATACGATAAATAATAAAATAATGTCAGACTAAAAACAAAATAAAATATAGAATAATTATTTTTGTGGCTTAAAAATATTAAAATTTAAAATTAAAATAATTTAAGAAATCTTTTTTGCTATATAATTGAAAAAAAATATACAATAATGTAATATGTTAAAAAGTCACTTTAATAAAAATATGAGTATAACATTTATATAAATAATAAATTTGATCTCAATTCGGAGAGGGACAATACTGTTCTATTTCGAAAATACTTTGGGCTGAATTGAATAAAAAAAACATAAATAGGAACTAAATTGAATACAAGACAATGACACTTTACAACGGATTTGAGTCAATTTTACAAAAATTGGGACTTAATTGAACAAAAAGTTATATGGCGATCGACATGAAACTTTTTAACCAAAATTGGGACCAAACGAGTAATTACACCTTATATTTACATTGATATGGTGTTGTTTAATGCAAATATGAACGCTTTATGTCTAATCTAGGATGTCTGAAGTAAAAAATATTTTAAACTCATATTAATCTATTCTTTTGTTGCAAATGGTAAGATTTTCTATGGTGTTGTACACTATAGGCATCCCCATGTGGTGGTCCTTTCATATATTTGTCCCATTTTTTCATAACTAACATTTTTTTTATGAAATTTGAGCATATCTTGGTACCTCATTTACTTTGGTGCTTTATATCTCAATTTGTTATTCAAATTGAAAATGTGGTTTTGATGATAACAAAACACTCTACCATATGAGTAAGTATTTGGTCATAAGTGAAAATGTGATTAGACAATTAAAAGAAAGTGTTTAATGGAAGTAATGAAAATGATAAATTGATCAAAGATGCTTAATGATCAAAATATATGTGTAGTATTGCTTGCATGTGTTTAATTGATTTATACTCATACATCGTGTGGGGTAATGAAAGAAATAAGTCTGGTAAATACAAAGGCCAAATTTAAGCAATAGATGAGTCTTAATGTTAGATACTTCTAACATAGAAATCATCAAGTAAATGAATTAAACGAGCCAAGTGTCTAGATAACCTAAGTCGCTACCTTAGATGACCAAGGGTTAAACGACCTAACACAACTTAAGTCATTAGACACAACCAACTTATTTGACAACTCAAACCAACTTAAGTCATTAGAAGCCATAAGTGTTAGATGACAATGTTAGAAGTGGATTTAAGCCTAACTCAACCCCACAAAACCGGCTTGTAAGGTGAGAATTGCTCCCATTTATATATTGTGAATTAGCCTTATCTCTAGTCGATGTGGGACTTCCAACACACCCCCTCACACCAAGGTATATTCATCTTGTGCGTGGGACAAGAAATTAGTGGGTGGTCTGTTAGCGGCCCGATATCGGATGGAACAGAATGTTCAAGAAAGTTCGTTAGGATAGGCTCTAACCTGGCTCTGATACCATGTTAGAAGTGCGTTTAAGCCTAACTCAAACCCACAAAACCGGCTTGTGAGGTGAGCATTGCTCCCACTTATATATTGTGAATTAGCCTTATCTCTAGTTGATGTGGGACTTCCAACAGACAAAGGTATTAGACGACCCAAAGAAGCTTAAGTTATTAGACAACCTAAGTATAAGAGACCTTTATACTACTACCTTGATTGTAACTTTATGATTTGCTTTGATGATCTGAAACAAGTGTTTGATCTCTGCTTTTTCACAGGAATTAACATATTGTTACAAGAAATTGAAATAGAGATTCTATGATATGAATTATAATGAGTACAATCATTATAAAATAAGAGAGTTTTTGAATCAACGTTCAAAAAATATTATTGCTCTATCGATTCAAATGCAGAATTAAGTTGCAAAATATTTTCTTAACATGACATTTTATGAACATTGAAAAGTGTAAAAATCAAAATCAACTTTGAGTTCAATCACAAAAAGGAAAGAAGATATTTTGAAGAGCATAAGTTGATTCAGAATTGAACTATTGAAGAATGACGTTGAAGATTCAAGTTGAGTAATCAAGTTAATGAATTGATCGAGTCATTCCATATTAAGAAGATTGCAATAAATTATATCGAATACTATCATTTTGGAATAAGATTATTGGCACAAGCAAGCTTGAAGCAAAGAATTGATAAAGCCATGTGCATGAAGATCATAGATGTTTGATGAAGATTGATGAAGATCCACTTGAAGATTAAGTTTTAGTGTGTTAAATATGAAAATAACATGTTAAATGTAATGTGTTAGTGTTATATCATGTTGGTAGGCTATATGGCATAGGTTACATGTCTTATGTGCCTTAGTGTCTCTCTTTTAATCTATTAAAATGGGTTTTAATAGGTTAAAAGGCTTGGTGTATATAGTTTCTGGTATGAATGCATTCAGTTAGGTGAATTACTTTTCAATCGACTGATTTCACTTAAGTCAAGTGAAATCAGCTAACTATACGGAAAATTCAATCGACTATTTTCACTTAAACCAGACTATATAAGCTGTGTTTTCGTGAGCAGAAGTGCGAATATGAGTTTTTAAGCACGAAACTTTGTCATTCTTCTATGAAAAAGAGCTCTCTCTCTGCAATACACAGCTGCAACTTGTGGTTTGAAGATCTTGGTTGATCTTGGAGGCATTTTGGCTTGTGAGTAGCTTGAAGAACACATGTATGGTTGGCTAGGGACAACCACCATCAGGTTTGGATGTTCTTGTGCCTATGGTTGGTTTGCCTGATGTGATTTCAGGTCTGTAAGTGTGATTCTTGCAGGGTGTGTGTCTAGAATTTTGTGTGAGTCAAAAATCTTGTGAGTTTCTTTGTTCAAAAGTGTAATCTTGGTGTGTGATTTGTAAAAATTTTGAATATAGTGGAAACTAGGCTCAAGTTGTCCTGGTAATATGGATGTAGCTCTATGATTAAGTGAACCAATATAAAAACAACTATGCAATTCTCTTTCCCTCATCTCACTCACTTTGAATCTCTTTAAAAACTCAATAAAACCAAGCAATTCGTTCTTTGGTGTGATTTAATGCGTTCTTGTGTAATCTGAGGTTGTATACTTGTTAAAAGTATTGATTGGAACAAGTCTTGTATGTAAAAGATTGTTGTTTGAGTTGAATTTGTGAATTCTGAATTCTGCATAAATCTCCAGTATTTTAGCCAATTGATTTGTCTTTTTAATCGACTGTTTCATAGTTCAAGAACAAATTAATCTGTTGTTTTATATTTTAATCGATTGAAAGTGTATTGTGTGCTGCATTTACATCATAACTTTCCAGTCTATTTGATTCAATTGAAAAGAGGTTTAAGCTTTCAGAAAAGTTTTATAAAGTCAATTCAACCCCCTTCTTGGCTAAAATCACCATTTCAAAACTAACAAAGATGACTATACTGAAACTTATGCGCATGTCTCTAGATTAGAAGCTACATATTACTCTCATTTGCTATATATAGTTATATAAAATTATATCAAATGAATGTAAAAAGTGAATTTCTAAATGGTTTCATCAAGGAAGAACTATATGTAGAACAACTCTGGCTGGTTTTGAATAAAGCCCTATACTATAAGTAAGCTTTTAGAGTTTGGTATGAGAAATTGAGTCTCTTGCTAATTGAGAAGAGTTTTACTAGAGATCACGTTGACACTACAATATTTAGGAAACACTACTTTGATGAAGTCCTATTAGTACAAATTTATATAGATGATATTATATTTGGTGCCACCAATGCATCACTATGTGAGGTATTTTCAAATCTAATGTAAAATGAGTTTGAGATGAGCATGACTGGAGAGCTAAATATTTTCTTAGGCCTACAAATAAAATAGGCTAAGGAACATGTTTACATCCATCACACTAAATATGCTAAAGAACTACTTACTAAGTTTAACCTGGAAGATGCAAAGGAGATAAAAACACCAATGCATCTTAATACATTCTTAGGATTGAAAAAAGAGTCTAAATTAGTGAACCATATCAAATATAGCCAAATAATATAATCATTGTCATATGTCATTACATCTAGACCTGATATGATGTTTAGTTTGTCTATATACTCATTTTTAGCCAAATCCAAAAGAAATAGATTGTTAAAATAATTATTAGATATGATAAAAGGATCTGTTAATCTTGCTCTAGGTATAAGACATAATATTTATGCCCTTGTTTTTAGATTCAACACCTCAAATTCTTGTTAATATAAGACATTCTTACGTATGTTTAATCATTATTTTCCGAAGGATCCTTTTAGAAGACACATGTAAACTTTATAGCAAGACACATAAATTTATAGTCTACAAATTAATTTGTAGAATTTCCCATTTTATGAACTCAAATATAGTTCAAAATAAAAATTAGTTTGAATTCTCATGATGACACAAGGTTTAGCGCGCGTACCTGTAAGGTATTCTTCAATTAGTGATAGCGTTCCTAAAATAATAAAAAGAAAATATTTATATGAAGATAAAAATATAAGTTAAAATATTATACTATTTACATATAAATTGAAAACTAATTCACTCCAGCTTATCCAAATTTATAAGATGACTAAAATTTAGTTAAACCTTAATATATATATATATATATATATATATATATATATATATATATAATATCTAGAAGCATTATTATTATTTAAGTTTATATTCAATTATGTGCTAACCATAATTAAACTCGAAAGCTTCTCACGAAATTAATAAAATTTTATCTAGGATTTCCTATATTGGCCTTATTTTAGGAAATTAGTATATTTTAAAAAATTTACAAGAAATAAATAAGATGTGTTTTAAAACATAAAATCTTAATAAAAAAAGGTTTTAAAATATAATTTTACTTTCTATTTTTCTAAACTGAGGTTTTTTTTAAAATATAATTTTTCAATTCTAAAAATATAAAAAATTGGAATCTTAACACCTTAAAATATTTATCCTTTTCTACATTCACGTAAATATTTTTAAACAAAAATTATTAAATTTAAAAAAAAAATCTGAAAATAAATAAATAGTGATTTAGAACATAGATTTCAACATTTACTGGAATTAAATAAATAGTGATTTAGAAACATAGATTTTTTTATAGGATTAATTATATTTTGAGTCCAATTTGGAACTTTCAATTGATTCTTTTATAACCAGATTACTTTAAAAAATATGTATTCTATTTTCTATATATTTTTTTTAAAGTGAAGTTATGTTTCACCCTTTAATTTTTTTTTTTTAAATATAAGAAAGGGAAGACTGAACACCTTCACCACGTTATGGAAAGTGATGTTTTGAAACATAAATTGGTTAATCAAAACACAATTTATTCATATTTGTAGTTTTAAAATTTATCCATTTTATAAAATTTAGATATTTAAAAGTAAATAATGATAAATGAACATAATCTCACCACAATTGCTGCCATAGTAGTTCATCCTAAGACAACCAATGCACTGAATTTGTTGTGTGGTTTGATTGAGGATGCAAGAGATACCATTTCCACAGTGATCCCTACAACAAAGTGGTAACCAAGTCAACCAAAATCCCTTTTCCAGAGATTTAAGGATATCAGCATAGGAAACGTTCCTGTCATGTGTCGACTCTCTATAGGAAACACCTTGTGTCCAGTTTGCGAAGGTAGCAACCTTTAATCTGCACCCTGCCTTCACGTCCATCACTGTAAATTCCGGATGAAACTTCTCACCGCGGTCCACAGCGGCGTAGATATAGCCTCCGGCATCACAACCGCCGGATTTCACTTCTACATATCGAGGATCATCACTCACTCGATCACTACAATTTAGAAACACCACTTTCGCAGGCTCATACACATTCTCCCCAAAAGCTACTTTGGCATGCTCAGGCTCATAGTCCTCCCCAGATAACGTAGCCAGCAGATCATCGTCATATCCACTGAAATTTTTTGTGGATAAGAAATAGCGAGGAAAAGAGCAAGAAGTGTCCTCCACAACACCCGGATCAATCAGTCGGATTTGGTACCTATCGTAATTGATTTCTTCCACAAAGTATTTCCCTGAAAACAGTGTAACTAATGGTCTGTTATTCACACAATCAAATTCATACTCGGGAAGGCCGCAATCTCGAGGGTCGTCTTTCAGTCGGAATGGATGTTTTATTTCGTGAATTTCGCCGCACGAAGAAGATGGACAGGATGCGCGATGCTTAGCACAGCAAGTTTGGTGGAACAGCACAAGAATGGTGAACACAGAGAGAACTACTGATTGCGTGTAGCGATTACAACAAGGTAAAACAGACATTGTTACCTCGCTCCTCAAATTGGAGAAAATGATACTTAAATATTACCTATGGCCGGACTACCCCAAATTATTAATAAATTATACTGGATTTATTAAAATAAATATATATATATATATATATATATATATATATATATATATATATCGCTAGTTATATACCTTTTGTACTCTTCATTTAAATTACAATTTTCTTTTTAAATTTGTCATATAATTTTTAAAAACTAGATTAATTTTATTTGAACTTTAATTTAGTAACTTATATTATCATATATTTCATTGTTTGTAATTTTTTTTATAATTACTTAATTTTTATTCGTTGTTATTTGTTATTTGGTATTTTAATTTTAATTTATATTATTATTATTGTTTATTATTTTTTATATTAAATATAACAACATTCAGTATCGTTATGATATTTAATACTTAATAATATGGTAATTTGTCTATTTGGTTATGACTTTTTTTATGTTAAAAAATTGTTTAATTAATATTTGGTTGGAGACGGGATAACAAATTCATTCCTACCGGATATCAAAATATAGATGATGGTCATTTGTACTTGTAAGAGAATGAGATAATCAAAGTTATTTCAATTTTTCCCCGTTTTCATTAGTATGTTCAACTAATTATAATAGTAACAAAAACTATTTTATATGTCAAAATGTTTGTGTTAGTATTTTTTTTTTCACTTTCTATGGGTTATATTTCTTATCGTAGAGAATAGGAATGTCAAAGTGGGACAGGTTCGCTAGTTCGCCGGACCGGCCCGCCAACCCACTGTGAAAAAGGTGGACCATGTTGCAATTCTGAACCCACCAATCTGCTCAACCCGCCTCACCCGACCTTTCAGCTCGCCAGGCTGCAAGGCGAGCCAACTCGTTGTAGCCCGCCAGCCCACTTCAATTAATAGTTTTTTTTTTATATATTTACATTTGTTGTAGTGTTGTTTCTTCACTCATTAACACACATTCTCTGTTGCTTGGTCATCTTCTCAGAGAAGAGAAAGAAGCCTCAACCAATTATCTATGTTCTTCTTCTTACATAGAAGTTATCTTCTTCTTCTTCTTTGACCAGAAGGACTCTTATTCTTCTCCCACAAGCACACCACCACACACAATGCTCATAACAACCACGATGACGAGTTTGTGTTCTTTTTTCGACGACAACCAAGACGATAGGTTCCACCACATACATAGGTTTGTCCTTTGTGGGATTTCCTTGATTTTCTTATCAAAATTAAGGTTTCAAATTGATTATCCCTTCCAATCTTCATTTTCCTGAGCAAAATTAGGGTTTTTCTAGTTTTTCTTATTCAATTGATTTGGGGTTTCATTTCTTCTTCGAACCTATGTTGAGAATCTGTGATGTGTACTTATGTTGTGATGTGCGAATCGGGGATTTTCATTTTTTGTTGTGGTGATTTGGTGGATAGGGTGGGTGGAAATTTGTGGTTGCTCACAATTTTTTTTTTTTTCGAATTGGGGATGTCTTTGTTATCCTAAACCCAAATATGCATATAAGATGTGTTTTGTCTGAGAGAAGTATTTGTTAGTTTTAGTTGTTTTGTAGTACACTAGATCACCAAGAAGAAGAAGAGAAACTTGGATTCATGGATTTTTTTTATCGAAAATGTTAGAAAGCCAAAAAAGAGAGGGGAAAATGGTGGGTCAGCCCACCAACCCACCCATTGGTGGGACGAGTCTAACTCTTCAACCTTCCAATTGGCAGGCCAAAAACGAGCTGGGCCAAAACGGGTTAGGCTGACTCATTTTGACATGCCTAGTAGCAAAGGATCTTGACACTGATTTTTTTCGCCATTATGCTTTTTCTTAATGGTAGAGGCTAGATGGAGCATTTGAGGCCATGACCATCAAAAATTTTAATTTTTTTTTAATTATATGTTTACATTTTTTAAATTATATATAATATATATAGGTAATAGATGAAAATTAAATTGGGTATTTTTTTTATTTCTTTTTTAAATTATAATATTTAATGTCAATAAATAATAAAATATATAATTTAATATAATAAAGAATCAAAAAATTATTTTTTTTCTAACCTATTATCTTTTGAGTTCATTAGATGTTGTACTCATCTCTCACTCTCATATATTTTGTTTTCTTTTGTTTCCGTTGAAGAAAGAGGAAGTTAAACATAAACTCGTTATTTGTGCTATCATTTCTCTTTTGTTATCATTCATTTTTGAAGAAAAAATGACAAGTGTCTCTTGTCTCAATTTATTGTGAAATATTAGTTTAATAGTTAACATTTTTTTCATCTTATGAGCCTTTTGTGTATTTATTTTTTAGGAATATAAAAGAAAAGTTATGTATTGTGTGTTCTTTCATAACTAATTTTTAATTGTTGCTTGATTATCATGGGTTTTTATTTTAGAAATTATGTCTCTCAAATTTTTTATTAGATTATGATAAATTATCTTTTAGTCTTAAACCTTGTTTAAAAAAACATATATTGACGAAGAATAAAAGAATAAATTTAATTTTTAAAAGTGATAAAAGGTGAAAACAAGACAAATTCAACTTCTTCAAATATTCTAGAGCATGATACCAATGATCCAATTGTTCAATTAGAGGGACCCTTTTATTAAGGTTCAAAGAATTACATGTGAGGAGTTTTGTAACATCCCTAAGGAATATTACTTTGAAAATAACAATAACAAATAAATAAAATGTATTAAATGCGATAATATTGGTAATTCCTCATTTATAACCACATGTTCCCAAAACGCGGGAAAATTAAAATCGCGGAGTCTAATACATTGTAAATATTTGCAATTCAAAATTATTACAACTATAAAAGCCCACAATGGCTAATGTTCCAAATATAAAAGGATTAAAAACTCAAGTCTTCAAAAACCCATATGATCTCGCACTCCAGTCTCAAGCGTCGCCTAACTCACCTGTCAAATCATCTGCTCCCGGATAATAAATCATCCGATCATCGCCACACACACACAGATAGGGTGAGCTATGCATATAAAAATAAATTAAATATGATACCCATCCCAATAAAAATTTACTGATATATATTAATTACCAATTATCCACCCCTGATCTCATATTCCTTCATGAGTCATATGCATGAAACTAGGTCCTGGAACTTTTACTGTGCTTCCACGAAACTATCCCTTTCGTGGTCCAACCCTACGAGCCAATCCTGCTGATAGTCCATCCCCACAGACTCCTCGCCTGTAGTACAACATCCAAGCTTATTCAACTTGGACCTTGGCACGCACGGAATCACCATAATATGGACTCCTCGCCCAATAGTAGCCGACGGGAACATCACAGTTCCTTGCCCATCGTGCGTCCAATGCATGCAATCACCATACTAAGGACTCCTCGCCCAATAGTAGCCGACGGGAACTCAACTAGTTCCATGCCCATCATGCGTTCAACCACTCAAGCATATCCCAGACCCCTATTGGACTTAGTCTGTCAAGCCCAAGCACAAAAGGAGTGAACTTAGTCCTTCAAGTCCACTGATCAAAGCAAAAATCAATTATACAGCCATATAAACTACCTGTCACCGCCTAGACGCCGCTAGGCGGACACTGCCAAAATACCGCCCGGCGGCCAACACTCTACCGCTAGGCGCCTGCAACCATACAAGAGCCCTCCACCCCCGTTACCACCTGGCGGGCACAACCCCGCCGCCAGGCGCCTCCTGCGAACAGTGGTCACTGCCACTAATTTATGACTCTACCGCTTGGCGGTTTTGTCCCGCACCGCTGGGCGCTATACCAGTAATGCTGTGCTACTAGTTTTTGGCATCTTTAACAGGTCTCATGAGACCTCAAACATCTAATTCAGTCTTCACGCATCAAATATAATATTTAAGACACAATAGATATCTAGTCAGAACAAGTATAATTAACTCATGCCCAACATTATATTTTAACAAGCTCTATCATGAGTTATCTTATTCATTTGTAAATCAATCAAGAGATGATCCTTATGATACCTACATTTTTGCAACTGCACAATTTTTGGACCATTCACAGTACACTATTACACCAAAACTACAATCCCAAATCGTACCAAATCAATTTAATCGTGCACTTACACTTCCTCTATTATTACCTTAAACCTATGTTCCTATTCCCCAAGTATACCAATCCTCATTCTCTCATACTTCAATTTTTCATATTACTCTTGCCACCATAACTTATCTTGAATTGCATATATTCTTGCTAAATAAAACCAACACTGCAGAAACCATTGTGTATGGAACACTTAACCAACCCAACGCACACACATATTTCTCTTGATTATCACTAATTGACATACACCTTAAAAACACAAGATATTGCACTCTACAACACGTTCTATAGGTATCCCAATCACCCACTCTCATATCACGAGTTCACTACATACTGTTGTTCTGCTGCTGATGAGCCGCCCGACGGTAGCCTCAGTGCCGCCAAGCGGTGCGTGAAAAGTTGAGTTCTGCCCAGATTCCTCTCGCACCAAGCAGAATTCTCCAACCCTCCAACATTAATGTATACCTTAGAACAGACACAATTTCGCATACACACCATATCCAAGGTTCAAAACCTAATCATTCTACCAACTATCACACACAACCAAACACAGTTCTCCTATCCAATATTATGTAATTCATCCCCGATCAACACATGAACCCTAAAACCCAATTTCAGACATAGACCATCATAATTTTCCCATTTAGACATTTATAGATAACGATTCACGCAGCCAAGGATTATCATATCGTAAGAATTACTTCCCATCATTCCCCACAACATGAAAACATCACGATTCACAAAAACTGGTTAGGTCCAATGGGTGTCACCTGGTGGGCAGCGCATAGCCGCCAGGCGGTACATAGCAGAAAACCCAGAATTAGCGTCTGGAGGTACGAGTCGCCTGGCGGGCCTTCAACACCGCCAGGCGGTTTCTGGGAATTTCTAGAAATCCGACAAAGTTCAACGCAATCTCAAAGTGCACATTTCAAATAATCCAGAACAGTACGAAAAAACATATACATGATATATATAACATGCAAAAATAAGCTCCCTTAACCTGGATAAAAGATTTCCCCGAGTAATCTTCTACTTCTTTCCTTGGACTCAAAATGGCCTCCCTTGGTTTCTCTCAATTCAGCCCCCACAGATCCATTCACACTCTCAATTTCTCACTGAATTTCGCACTCCTCTGTCTACCTCACAACAATCTCTACAGAAACCTTTCTCTTCCCTCACAATTAGCTTTTTAGTGGTGTTTTAATGGTGGTTTAAGGCCCTAAAACGAAAATTACATTAAGAAGTGGTGTAATGGCCATTCAAGCTCTCTTAATTAGATTATTTTTCCAGCTACCCTTGACTGCTAATTCTACTAGGGTTTCCCTTAACCCTTCAACTTCAAATCAAAACTAAAAATAGCAAAAATAGAGTTTCATTTGGGTCTTCCAAGGTTTGAACCCACACCCATGCACATACCAAACCACTACCAAACCATTCAACCAATCCAAATTTCATACTAATCAATATAATTCAATTATTATAAGACTCCACAACATGTTTAATATACATAAAAATATTACTAATTTAATAACACACAAAAATAGCATACTTAGAACTCGAACCCGAATCCTCTCACACAATCAAAGTACTCTCAACCACATGAGCTAACACTTTTCCACATCATAACATTCCTCATTTATTACCTTAAAGGTTCTCTTTACCAGCATTTATTAAATAGTTGTTTAATTAATTATTTAATTTTTCCCGGGTCTTACATTCCCCCCACCTTCAAAGGTTTTTGTCCTCGAAAACAAGACTTACCAGGAAACAGGTGTGGATAAGATAGCCTCATGCGATCCTCCATCTCCCAGGTCATCTCCTGGGTTGCCTCATCCCAAAGCACCTTCACCGTCTTTATCTCCTTACCCCTCAAATGTTTAACTTGAGAGTTAAGGATGCGAACCAGTCCAACTGGTATGGTCAAGTCCTCCCGCACTTGTACTCATTAGCCTCTAGTACATGGTTTGGACTTGTAACGTATTTTCTCAACTGAGAAACATGAAATACGTTATGCAAGTTCGCTAGATGAGGTGGCAAGACAATTTCATAGGCCGCCGACCCAATTCTCTGCGTGATCTGATAGGGTCCTATAAACCTCGGGGTCAACTTCCTCGATTTAAGAACCCTTCCAACCCCCGTGATTGGGGTAACCCGTAGAAACACATGATCACCTTCATCAAACTCTAATGGCCGCCTTCTTTTATCAACATAGGACTTCTGTCGACTATGTGTGGCTCTCATTCGATCCTGGATTAATTTAACTTTTCTAGTTTTTTGCTGCAGAAACTCAGGACCAAGCACAAGTGCTTCCCCATCCTGATACCAACACAACGATGTTCTACATCTTCGACCATATAATGCTTCGTAAGGTGCCATTCCAATACTAGCATTGATAACTATTATTGTATGTGAATTCCACCAAGGGTAACACGTCGTTCCAGTTTCCCAAATGGTCCAACACACAAGACCGCAACAGATCTTCCAAGGATTGTATAGTACGCTCAGATTGACCATCTGTTTGAGGATGATAAGCTGAACTCATCCTCAATTGAGTCCCTAAGGCCGCTTGCAAGGATTGCCAGAACCATGAGGTGAATCTCGGATCCCGGTCTGACACTATGCTTTCTGGCACTCCATGTAACCTCACTACCTCCCGTACATAAGTCTCTGCTAGTTTATCCATCGACCATTTCTGATTTATGGGCAAGAAGTGCGCACACTTAGTCAATTTGTCTACAATTACCCAGACTGAGTCATGTCCTCTTGCCGATTTCAGCAGGTGTGTCACAAAATCCATGGAGATACTGTCCCACTTCCACTGGGGTATTTCCAATGGTTGTAGGGTACCTCCCGACCTTTGATGTTCAATTTTGGCCTTTTGACATACCAAACATTGAGCAACAAAGTCGACCACATCCGATTTCATCCCGTTCCACCAAAAGGACTCCTTCAAATCCTTATACATCTTAGTCATACTAGGGTGTATGCTAAGACGACTTTGGTGACCTTCCTTCAGAATCTGCCTCCGGAATAGGGGTCCTCCAGGCACACACACCCTACCCTTGAAGCGTAAAATACCGTCTTCTCTCATCTGGTAATCCTTTCCTTTATCTGTACCCAGCCATCCTATAAATTGTTGTAACTCCATATCATGTCCCTGAGCCACACGTATCTCATTCAAAAATTCATTAGTAACCTTCAACATGCTGCATTGTATGACTCCCTGTCCAAACTGCAATCCTAAGTTCATATCTCAGAGTTTTTCAATTAGCTCCAACTCATTTACCATTATACAGGACACATGCATCTTTTTACGACTCAACGCATCAGCTACGACGTTTGCCTTGCTTGGGTGATAAAGCAATTCAAAGTCGTAGTCTTTCAAGTACTCCATCCACCTGCGTTGTCTCATATTTAACTCCTTCTGGTCGAACAAGTATTTCAGGCTTTTGTAAATCGCTGAAAACTTGAAATTGAGACCCGTACAAGTAGTGCCTCCAAGACTTAAGAGCAAATACAATAGCTGCTAGCTCCAAGTCGTGGGTCGGGTAATTTTTCTCGTGTACCTTCAGCTGACAAGAGGCATACACTACTGGCCTTCTATCCTGCATCAATACACACCCCAGACCCTGATAAGACGTATCACAATACACCTCAAACATTTTCCCAGTATCAGGAATCACTAACACCAGAGCAGTAGTCAAGCACCTCTTCATGTCCTCAAAACATTCCTCAAACTTTTCAGTCCAAGAGAATGGCTGATCTTTTCTTGTGAGTTGTGTCAATGGATTCACTTTCTTTGAGAACCCTTCCACAAATCTCCTGTAATATCCTACCAAACCCAGAAAACTTCTCACCTCAATCACCGTCTTAGGCCTCTCCCACTTAAGGATCGTCTCGATCTTAGCCGAATCCATTGCAATACCTTTCGCTGAGATGACATGCCCAAGAAATTGTACTTCGTCCAGCCAAAACTCGCACTTGGACAACTTCCCGTACAACTGATGCTCTCTGAGTATCTTCAATACAACCCTCAGATGATCAATGTGCTCTTCTCTCGTCTTTGAATAAATAAGTATGTCATCTTTGAAGACGACGACAACAAGTATAATTAACTCATGCCCATCAGGGTGATTCCTCTCGCACCCAGCAGAATTCTCCAACCCTCCAACATTAATGTATACCTTAGAACAAACACAATTTCGCATACACACCATATCCAGGGTTTAAAACCTAATCATTCTACCAACTATCAACCAAACACAGTTCTCCTATCCAATATTATGTAATTCATCCCTGATCAACACATGAACCCTAAAACCCAATTTCAGACACAGACCATCCAATTTTTCCCATTTAGACATTTACAGATAACAATTCACGCAACCAAGGATTATCATATCGGAAGAATTACTTCCCATCATTCCCCACAACATGAATTACTTCCCATCATTCCCCCCACAACATGAATTACTTCCCATCATTCCCCACAACATGAAAACATCACGATTAGAAACCTTTCTCTTCCCTCACAATTAGCTAAAAATAAAGTTTCATTTAGGTCTTCCAAGGTTTGAACCCACACCCATGCACATACCAAACCACTGCCTAACCATTCAACCAATCCAAATTTCATACTAATCAATATAATTCAATTATTATAAGACTCCACAACATGTTTAATATACATAAAAATATTACTAATTTAATAACACACAAAAATAGCATACTTAGGACTCGAACCCAAGTCCTTTCACACAATTGAAGTACTCTCAACCACATGAGCTAGCACTTTTCCACATCATAACATTCCTCATTTATTACCTTAAAGGTTCTTTTTACCCACGTTTATTAAATAATTGTTTAATTAATTATTTAATTTTTCCCGGGTCTTACAAGTTTCATATTAGGTGCAACATGTGAGGGACGCTTTGTTTATTTACTTGATTGATTGTTTAATTCGTTTTATTTTAACTCTTTGTGTTTCTTCAACTACAACATAAAGATCATTTTTTGCAATGAAAATTATTAAAACAGGATTGCGGAATAAAATGAAAGATGAATTTCTTGTTGACAATATGGTATTTTGAGTGTATTATTTTGACTCCCCAAAATTAGTGGTCAAGATCTCTCACTACTAGTTTTGTTCTACAACCAAAGCCTATACTCATGAGGTCAAGGTATTATGTTATCTTCAAACCAAAGCCTATAGTTGTGCAAATAATTTTGGAAATACCACCACGTTTTGATAGGATTCGTATTTCTTGAAACTATAGCCTATTATTAGATGAAGTTAAATCATCTTTCTACAGTTGATCCTTTATAGGATTAAAATTAAATACACTTAAATATTAAATATAATTAATTATTTTATTTTTTTTAGAAATGTTCAATTTTATTAATAAGTTGTTATTATATATTTTCTTTTCTTTTTCATAAACATGTATTTCATTTAATGATTTTTTTTTCTAACTTAATCATATTATGCTATGATGAGTATTAATTTTGGCCATTCATTCCTATTACTTTCTTTTGTTTTCTCCTATCACTACACAATTTTTTATTTTAGACCACATCGAACTACTAGCCCACATGTATAAAATTGTTGTCTAAACATAGAAAAGACTACAAATATATAAGTGTGACTTAAAACTAGTAAATGCCACATTTTATAAATTGTTGATTATTTAGGTAACATTTATGTTTAAATGTTGCCAATGGAAAATGTGGGAAAAACAATAAAATTGTGGCATCTTTATTGTGTTGTTTCCTTCTCAGTTATACTATAAGTTATGAATCTTCTTCATACCTATTAGGCAACACTGACATGGCAATAACGAAAAAAACATTGTGTAAAATATGAATAAGCCACGATTTTTTTTTATTGTTGCTTATATAGTTAGTTTTATTGCCTTAACTCAAAGAGCATACAACAAATGTTTCCTATTTGTTTCATGCAATACGATAAAAAATGTTGGTAGTTATAGACAATAATTGTTAAAATGTGGATAGTTTAGACCATATTTTTAAAATTGTGGTAATTTAACTTTAAATACTTTTAAATTAACATCCTGTGACCAAATAATAATTAAATTGTTGTAAGATGCATCAATTTTTTTATGGTAGAGGATATGTGGACCAAGTCAGAATCAAATCATGATACTTAGATTGCTATGTAGAAGAGGTGCAACTTATTTATTAGTTTTATCTTTTGGTTTAGTGCTAAGCGCTCAATCCAAAATTTGGTATAACATTTAAGGTCATGAGTTCGAGTCTCGATCATGAACTTGATCACATAGAGATTAGATAAATATGTTCTAATTAATAAGGTCGCAATTTTTTTTTTTACTTTACACAACATTTTAAAGTTGCTATTTGAACTAAGAAATGGCATAGTGTAGGGTCATGGATGAATCCAACTATCACTGCATTCATTCTTCTATCATCCTAGTTTAGTATTTGTTTTAATGAAAGAAAGTGATTAAAATGACATTTCTTGACAAGAACAAAATATAATTTTGTAGATGATTACATTCCGAAACCCCTGACAGGATCCATTGCGCATGTCATGTGGCTTCCAAAAGATAGCATTTTTATTTCGTGACTTTTGAACTCTCTTTAGAGGATATGCAAGTGAGAGTTCTACATTTTTCATCAGCCAAACAAACTTGGAGTGATATCCAATAATACTTTGAACAATGCAATCTACCGTTGATTTTCAATGAAAACGCAATCTTGTTTTGCTTCAACAAATATCCATTTTAGTTTAATCCTATCACGCAAAGCTAAAATCAACAAGAGAATCTTTGATTAAATTGAAGTTTGGTCATATGTGTAACTACAGCGACATCAACATGATGTGTGAGAAGCATGTCCCAAACTAGGGGTGGGCATGGATTGAATTTTTATTGATCCAATCCACATCCATTTTAAATCTAAATAATTGGATTAGATTTTTGACCCAAATTCACTTTTTCATCAAAACTAGTTTGGATTTTTTTTTAAATCCATATCCAAATATTTGGGTTAAGATTTAAATTCAGTCCAAATATTTGGATCAAGTTCAAAATCCATAATTCATTTTTTATAAAAGAAATTTAAATTGAATTTTCTAAAATTTGTGTCCTTAACTCAACGTGTCTGGGTCGTCGAGCTTGTTCGGCCCATCAGGGTCTTGGGCCTGCTCAGGTCATTAGGCACGACAAGTCCAGTTCGTACAGGTTGTCGGGCATGACTCGTCTGAGTCGTCAGACCGACCCATCCCAGCCCATCTGAGTCTGCGGGCTCGCCTAACACGTTCGGGTCATCGAGCTCATCCGACTTTCTCGGATCGTTGGGAGAGATCGACTCGTCGGGTTTGTTAGGCTCACCTAGCCCGTTCATGTCTTTAGGCCCGCCCAGCCCGTTCTGGTCGTTGGGCCTGCCTGGTCCGTACAAGTCGTCGAGCAAAGCCCGTCTGAGTCTGAATTTAGCCTAGTCCATCTCAAGCTTTAGTGTAGCCCAACTAAAAATTTAAATTGAAAATTTGGATTGAATTTTTTGGATTATCCATATTTGAAAATCTTGATTTATAAAATGCATATCCAATCCATAAAATATATAAAATGTAGATTAGATTGAATTTCAGATCCATTAAAATGGATTGGATTTTTAATAAAATGAATTTTAAATGGAATGGATTGGAGTAAAAGTAGATTGGATCAAGAAAATTAGATTTTTTGCCCACCCTTATCCAAAACATAAGAAGGGAGGTTTGAATCTCATTTCATGATTTTTTTAAAAATATTTATAGTGAATTGTCTAATGATCACTAACGCAAAAAAGTCTTCCAAAACATCACATACAATAACTAATTTAAAATGTATTTCTTATTTTAATTAACATTTCTTATTTTTAAACTTTAGATAGTATTTAATTTAAAATGTACTTTGTCTAATGATTGAGAATCACATATTTATCATATTAATCAAACCATGCTTCGTACCGGTCAATCAAATTCAATTAGCTCTCTTATAATTTACTAGTTTCCCTTTCCTATATAGACACTCATCAACTCCAAAGGTATTTCACGCAAACTCTACCTCACATAAGTTGTTCTATCTGCACATAGAAAACTCTGATCAACAATTAGAACACACCTTTACAATCCTAACCAAACAAAAATTCACTTTGAGCCCTTTATAATCACATGCAAATATATACTCAATTACATGCAACAAATTTATTAAGAAGACTCAAAAAAAGAAAAAAATAACTTACTTTCTTTAAGATTATGATCGGATATGATTGTAAACCTCAATGTCATGAGTCATATATATGGTGTATTCAATCTTCAAACAAATGAAATATGAAGTCAAATATCCAAAAAAAAAAAATGCACAAAAATGTTTAAAAAAAGTTGTAAAGAGATTGTTATAAAATGAAACTCAATTAATAAAAAATTCTATTTATAATTTTATTTTTTAAATAATAAAATAATTGAGTGTCATTTTTAAAAAATCATTACTATCCCCAGATTATTTTCAGTTCCTCATATTCACAATTTAAATAATATGTAACTATCTATATGTATATTAATCACATTTAATACGTTACCATATAATTCAACAAAATTATTGAACATTTAGTTTAACAAAAGTCTTGAAATATTATTTGTAAGGTTATTCACACGGATTATTAGACTAGCTTATTCATTTGAAACTATATAATATCTTGAAATTTGATTTTTATAATAAAAATTAAATATCATGTTAATTAATCTCTGCAAAAACACAAGTGACAGGACAGGAAACGGGTCATTTCATTATAGCTAGCTTGTTCATTTAAAAGTATACCACGTCTTGGCATTTTCTTCTTAAAAGAGAAAATTTAGACCAATAAGTCATTGAATTCACTGAATAACAATAAGACAAGCGGAGTTTCCTGTACACCCAGCCGGCGCGGCCATGTTAAACTTGATCTGACAAGAAAGACAACATGAAACTGCAAAACAACCACAAAATGCTCAATTTTCAGAAGCTGTCTCTTCTATTGACGTTGCTGTTTCTGGTAGTGAAGCCTGCAACGGGCAAGAACCTCTGCGCCGATAAATGTGGTCACGTTCGTATTGAATTTCCATTTTATCTCAGAGATAAAAACTTGAATCACACCACCGACTACCCTCTTGAATTCGGTCTGGTATGCACGCAACAAAATGAGCCCATGCTGAAGCTGCCTGCTGTTCCAATACCATTGTTTGTCAGAAAAATTGATTACAAGTATACGCTAATTGAAATATATGACCCCCAAAATTGCCTTGCTGATCAACTCATGAAACTCAACAACGCATCCATCACTCCATTCCGATTCCTCAAATATTTTGGTCGTCCTCCTCCCAAGTTTGACGTTTCCTTCTTCCGTTGCGACTCATTGTCGTGCCCTATTTCGCTACTAGAATCCCACAACGACGTCGTTGACCCACGATTAGTATCCTGCACGAAGCTGAAAGATGTTTCCGTCGAGTGGTGGTGGTCTTGGTATTTTCAGCAGAAGCTTTTTATGGAATGGTCCAAACCTGACTGTGGATACTGTGAAGCACAAGGCTTAAAATGTAAATGGAAGAATGGTACCAACGGTGGAACTGAATGTTATGCTTGCCGAACAAAAAGGATTCCCACGTCAACTGTCGTCCACATTGCTACAGGTATGCAGTATTACAGCGACTATTATGCTATGATTTTTCTATTTTGTTGATTCCACCAACCACATTTGGAACTGTATGTGATCCTTGCTTAAATTGTTATTCACTTTTGTTAACTTATTTTTTCAACAACAGGAGTAGTAGTTGGTTTGATACTTTTGCTGCTACTGGTCAAGGCATTGTTTTATGCGTATGAATATTATGAGAAGAGAGGAGAAGACCAGACTCGAATAGAGAGATTCTTGGAGGATTACAGGGCAATGAAGCCTACCAGGTTCACTTATGCTGACATCAAGAGAATCACAAATGGGTTTAGTGAGGGTTTAGGGGAAGGATCTCATGGAGCAGTGTTCAAAGGAATGCTCTCCCGTGAAATTCTTGTTGCTGTGAAGATACTCAAAGACACAGTGGGAGATGGGAAGGATTTCATAAATGAAGTGAGAGCCATTGGGAAAATTCATCACGTTAATATTGTTCGCTTGCTTGGTTTCTGTGCAGATGAGTTCCACCGTGCTCTCGTCTACGATTTCTTTCCAAATGGGTCGTTGCAGAGATTCTTGGCTCCACCGGACAAGAAGGATGTTTTCCTTGGTTGGGAGAAGTTGCAACAAATTGCTCTTGGTGTTGGCAGAGGAATTGAGTATCTCCACCTTGGCTGTGATCATAGAATTCTTCACTTTGACATCAATCCTCACAATGTTTTGTTAGATGACCTTTTTGTCCCAAAAATCACTGATTTTGGACTAGCCAAGTTGTGTCCCAAAAATCAGAGCACGGTGTCCATGACTGCAGCCAGGGGAACTTTGGGCTACATTGCCCCTGAAGTTTTCTCTCGGAATTTTGGTAATGTTTCTTACAAGTCTGACATTTACAGCTATGGAATGTTGCTGTTAGAAATGGTTGGAGGAAGAAAGAATACAAATGTTTCAGTTGAGGACAGTTTCCAAATTCTGTACCCAGAATGGATCCACAACTTGGTGGAAGGAAAAGATATGGAAATTAGCGTTGAGTATGAGGGAGATGCCAAAATTGCCAAGAAACTTGCCATTGTAGGACTTTGGTGCATTCAATGGAACCCAGCGGATCGTCCTTCCATGAAAACTGTGGTACAAATGCTTGAAGGGGATGGACATGAGTTAGTAGCACCCCCTTCTCCTTTTCATATTTCTGGTTCTTCTACAGCAAAAACTGTTGTTCCGGCAAGACGTCAAAATTTTGAGTTGGAGGTTATTCATGAAATAGAAGAAAACAATGTCGATCACTTTTAGGTTTCCAAATGTTATCTACATATTTTAAAAGAGTTTTAAGATTGATCAACTATGATAATATTAACCATGTAAGCTTCTTAATCAACTTGCTTATTTCTTCTCACCTTAAGCTTCAACGATCCATTTTATTAGTTTTGATGAAATATATATATATATATATATATATATATATATATATAT
>Ga0214542_1003348_pt1 | contig 32797 bp, 11 predicted proteins | sample CNSS1metaG_FD_160096 | JGI IMG/M metagenome (GOLD analysis project Ga0214542, IMG submission 160096) | Root nodule microbial communities from cowpea collected in UCLA plant growth center, Los Angeles, California, USA - CNSS1 | ecosystem: Host-associated > Plants > Roots > Nodule | place: USA...
ACTTCAAAAAAAAAAAAAAAAACCCAAACTACACCACCACAAAGAAAAACCAAACTAAACAACATCATTCTACATTAAAAAAAGGTGAATATAACAGGAAGAAAAAAAATAGCAAAGAAGCAATTAAAAATTCCATATTTTTAATAAATAAAAAAGAATACACTCATAAAATAAAACAATAAATTGTAAAGTAAGCAAACAATAATATAATATGGACACTACTCTAATGTTTGTGGGAAGCAGGCATTGGATGATATACACTCACAATTTGGTGAAATGAAGAATTAGTCAAATAAAGTAAGATAAAGTCTTCAACTTCATCCAAGGAAAATCAATCAAGAATAATCATGGGAGTTGATTTGATTATCTCTCTCTTCTTTCTTGCACTCTAATATATTTAACTTATTGATTGGGCAACAACTGAAGAAGCATCTTGTAAGACCCAAAAAATTTAGATAATTAAATAGATAATTATTTAATAAATGCGGCTAGTGGGAACCTTTATGGTAATTAATGCCAAAATTAATGACAAAGAATAATATTAGCTTAAGTGGTTAAGAGTACTTGGTTACTATAGAGGGAATTAGGTTCGAGTCTTATGTATGACATTAGGGTATTAGTTTAATTGTTATTATTTTAATAATAATATGCTTGATCATGAGGAGTGATAATATAATTCTAGAATTATAAAGATTATCATGAAACATGATTTGGTTTAGTTGGTTGTACACTTGAATTGCAATTATGTGGTAATGGGTTCAAACCTTGACTTAAGCAAAATAAGTTTCTTTTGCCAAATTCCTTTTTAGCATGAATGAGGGAAATCAGAACACTATGAGGGGAGGAAATTCAGAATAACCACTAGGTGAGAGGAAGAGCTAAACGGGGGGAAAAGCACGAGAAGGATTCGTGGATAAAAAAGCTTGCTTAAGTTTTGCAATTGGAGCACGAATTACCAAGTTAGGGGAGCTACACTTACTGCTTTAACCTTTAATTATATAATTGTGTAATGTATGAGATGCATTTGTGTGTTTTGTTTTTGCCAATTTTATAGATTTTTCATGTTTCTAGAATTTTCCAGAAACCGCCAGGCGACTCATGATGTTTGAACTAAGATTTTGGGTGCTTGATAATCTCTTGATTTGGTATGTGGGTTAATAGAAATTGAATTATCATGATTTTGCTTTGAAGATATATTAATTTTGTGATATTTTTCGTCGTATAATGCATGAATATATGCCTTTGCATGATCAAATTCTTCCTGTGTTTGCGTTTCTGGAGAATTTCCAAAAACCGCCTAGCAGCGTGTGAACTGCCGCCAGGCGACTCGTGTTAAAACAACCCAGTTTTCGGGTTTTTGTTAAGAACCACCTGGCAGTGAAGAGTTGTTGCCAAGCGATGCGTGTGGTGTTTTATTTACAAAAATGCTATTTTTCATATTTTTGCGGAGCAGGTATTGTCGGGCGCTGGTTTTGTACCGCCAGGCGCCAGGTTCTTGACTTCTGGGCACTAGGTGCCACCATTTTTCTAGTCTGTGCAATTTTTGTAAAACAGGATTTCCTGGTTTGTTAACCGTTTGATTTAGGTGAAATTTTGATAGGTGGTCCATAACATCTAGTTCTTCACTTTGAATGGTGGAGATTTGATTTAGATGTCAATAACTAGAGATATATGTTACTCATGATTGCTCGTTTTGAAGTCTTTAAAATGCATGAATAAACTCTTGATAATTTTAAGTAACTACAAATGTGGCATGAGTTACATGAATACTAATATGTATGACTATAAGACTTGGAGCATGTTGTGTGGAATGTGGCATGTTTCCATTAGTAAATGAAGGAAAACATGGTAGACATGATAATAATTGATTTGGTAGCATGATTAAATGTGTGCATTATGATTTAATCATAGTATTATGATTGGATAATCGTATATGTGCTATGATTTGTACGTATTGTGCGATTGGGGTCCCTTAGGACCTGTTGCCAAAAACCAGTAGCATTGCGCTACAAGTATGGCGCTTGGCAGTGCAAGGTGAGCCGCTTGGCGGCTGCGATAGATACCGAAAATAGTGGCAGTGGCCACTGCACGTGCATGGCGCCTGGCGACAGGGTTGGTTCCGCTAGGCGAAAGTTGTGTGTCAGAAGTATTGGAAGGCGCTTGGTGCCAGGTGGTCAAGAACCAAGTTCTGCCTAGCAACACGAGAGGTGCGCCAGGTATTTTTAGATGTAGAGTTGGATCGCGAGGAGGATTTTTACACCGCTTTGGATGGAGGTCATGAGATGATGCTTTGTTGGGGGCCCAATTACGAGTGTAACTTGTATTGGGGTAACAAGTTGCCACTTAAGGTTGTAGCCTGGTGGTTTTGGAATTCTAGTGGAGTGTGCAAGATTGTGGCTCGTACAGTGAGGTTCCGAAAGATTGCCCTCTTCAGTGTAACTGATTGAGTTTAGTAGTCTGGGGACAACTACAGACTATGGTTCGTTTTGGGAAACTCTACTTGGTGTCACGGATTGTGGTTGTGACAATTTATTCCCGCGTGTGGACCACTAGGTGGTGGCTTGTAGTCGGAAGGGGCGAGTAGACACTCGTGCAGCAAAGACCAATCAGTGTACTCATCAAAGGACGTAGAATTAAGATGCGTCCAACAAAATGTTTGGGATTTGATTTGTTTTATTAATTCATGTTAACACTGGTTTTGGTTTTGATTTGTTTTATTAATTCATGTTGTATTTCATTTTTATCTGAGCTCACCCTATCTGTTTGTGTTTAGCGATGATCATGTAATGCATTATACGAGAGCAAATGATGTTGTAGGTGGTGCTGGTGAGAAATAGCATCAGAGAGAGGGTTAGCTAGGAAAAGCTTTTACTGGAGTTTTATCATTATTGTTTTTATGAACTTTGTAAACAATATTTTTTTACTGATTATGAATTTAGATATTGTATTGAAGTTTTATAAATTATAGTTTTTTGGATAATTTTTGATTTAAAAAATGTTTTTAAAATTTCTCGCGTCTTTGGGAAATGAAATATAATAAATGAGGTTTTCGTCATATTTCCTAAAATTATTATTTAAATTAGCAATATCCGACGGGATGTTACACATCTTGTAATTAGATATTGATTAATATATTTAACTCATTGATACCAATAGTGTTAAAAGACAAATGAACAACTTAGCATTACCCTCGTTTTTCTGTAAGCAGCCATAATTTCTTCAAGTGTTCTAAGTCTTGACTGAACATCACCCTTATTTGTGCCATCTTCAAATAATTTCTCCTATCTCAAAACTTATCTACAACAGAAGGAAGAACCTCTTACCAGTCCTTGTAGTAAAAATGTGATAAATGTTTTGAAACTGATTTACCTTAATATTTTTCCAACCAGGGTCATTGTTCAACCTAAGATGAACATAGTAATGGAAGTGCAGTTGACAAGACAGTCACAAACTCAATTCTAGGAGTAATGACATTTGAATCCAAAGTATGTCCCCTGAACCTTGCTTCTTCAGAAACCTAAACATAAGAGAAAAGAAGGCAAATATGACCAAAATTATTAGGCACAAACAAAACCAAATCATTTAAACATCTTTGTTGGAAGTTTAGAAAAGTAAATGGGAGAAAGGAATGTGGAAAGAATCAGTTCAAGACTACCAAAGTATGTAAAGAGATCAGGTATCCTCTATGTCAAACAGTCGACCACTTATGAAAGAATGATACTGGATAGGTGTTAAGAAACTCTCTATAATTGATTCATTGAATTCCCTAAAACACAAAAATGGGAAAGAAAAAAAATTCTACTGATTGTTAACCTTTCAATGAGATAGAAGTATCACAAACCCTGACTACCTTCAATTGTGAATTGCTAAATGTTCTGCATTGGAATAATACATTAAAACTTACATGGAATTACTTCCTGTCTAGCACACACGAAAATTTTATGACATCCTGGATTACAAATTGCAATTCATCTCTAGATTATTATAATAAAATACAACAAGTAATTGAGCAACTCACTAACTTGCAATGAATACAAAACTTTCTACATGTGTCTAGGTATAATACTATATAATATGATAATAGCATCTAACTTCATTCTTGTCTTCATTATCACACATGTCCAGCTCTTTTCACCAAACAAAATCACAAAAATTAGCATAAAAACAAATGACCAAATGTTATACAGTTACAGAGCCAACTGTAGTGAACGATCCTGTTGTACAAGAATGTTCTTAGTGTGAATGTTAATAGTTTTGTCCCACTTCCACTGGATCAAACAAATGCTCAAGCTCTTGACAGGTGTGTACATAATGTCTTGTTCAAAGATTAAACTATTTTTCTCTTGCCATAGCTAGAAAGATGTAGAAATTCAACTATGAACACGTGAAGCAATTTTGAACTAACAAAGCAATTGTGTTCCACCAAGCATCCATAAACCCCTAACGCAAAGACCATAGGCACTGAACCCATAAAGTAGCCAGTCTCAAATGCACAGTAGATCTGGAAGGAAAGTGCACCTCTTAAGAAGAAATCTCTTAACAAAAATAAGCATTACACTGAGTGTTAGATGAATAAGCGAGCTAACATGTGAGAAATTGAGAAAGTGAAAAAAATTTTTAGAAAACTAAAGAGGGAAAACAAAAAATTGTTACTAATTGAAACTTCTGATTGTGAGACGAAGATCTTGAGTTTGATAGATGAAGATTTGTTGAGAGGTGGACGACATTTTAGGGCACACGAGCATAGTGATATGAGTATAGGATAAACTAAGAAGAGAGGAAAGTAAAAAAAAATGAAGAGAAGGAAGTTACAAAAATTAGAAGAAAGAAAACGAAAAAAATGAGGCGGGAATAAAATGCAAGGGAAATTTTCTGGGGTTTGTGAAACGAACCGCTTATACTTCTAGGGGTTTCGAAAACCTCCATGAGATGTATCATTTATTGGAGGTTACTATAACCTCAAGAAATAAATCCCAAGTAAAATTAAATTTTGTTGTAGTGAAAAGAGAAATTAAACCTAAATATTTTTATTATTTATTATCTATTAACATTAAATGTTGTACTTTATAAAATAAATAAAAAATACACAATTTAGTTTTGATTAATTCTTAAAATATAATATTTATAATTAAAAATTTTAATAATTTTCCAAAATATATATATAATTAAAAAAATTTCAAAATTTGGGAGGCTATGCCCCCTCCTTACCCCCAAAATCATCCGCCACTAGGCTCAAGGAAGAAGATGAGGATGAATGCAACCCACTACCCGGGAGATTGCCATGAACTCCAACCTCGAAAGATATGTAGTGAGGGTTTTCTAAAGTGTCGATCCAATGATGAAGCATTAAGGATCATATTAATGCCAATTGTGAATTAGATGGAGGCATCATTAGGAATTGAAGGAGAACTTGAGATCGAAAGAAAACTGTTCCTTCCAACCCTGCCAAACCGTTTTTATTTTTAATTTTTGAATTTAATTTAAAAAACAAAAATAATTAATAAGTTTTATTTTTATTTTACTTTTAATTTTAAAACACAAAATCCTTATTTTACTTAACTTTTAAAATCATAAATTAAAGAAACCTTATTAATCAATTTTATTATTTTTTAAGACAATTTATTTTTATCCTTTTCCCATGAAGTTTTTGGCTCACTCATCTCACAAGGTTAGATTACTTCCTTATGTCAATCCTTAACTACAAAACTATCCTATACTGTGTCAATTTTGTTGTTATAAGTATTCTCATGGTTCTTTTTTTTCTTTCCCCGCACTCTCAATTTTCAAAAATAATTTCAAGAGTGTGTTTGTTCTTTTTCTACATAGTTCGTAATCCAACCATATCTAAAAGGTATTTACATTCCATACTAATTTACCTAAGACATGCATAATTGATTATTAAACAAATAATTTAAAACAAAATTTTAAAACTAAAATTGAAATTAAATTGAAAAAAAAATTGTTTTATTGGTTAATTATGGTGGTGGCTCTTTTACTTCTCTTCTTGATGATCATTTGCTAAATTCCTAGTTTTAGGAATTATCTCATTATTTCCCTTTCTCACATTTACCTCAGTTTATATTCACTCCTCGTTTTCTCTTCTCTTCTTTGTTTCATATTTTTTATCAATGGTGAACTAGTTGATGTTATCAAATTAACGCTACTCAACCACTGGCACTCAATTTTGCAGTGTTTTTCCTTTCTTAAAATTTAGTTTTAATTTAAATAAATGTGGTTGTCTCTTTCATTAATTAGTTTTTGTTGATTGTTTAGAAAAATAGTATTTTTATTAAAATGTGTTTAAAATGTTAGTTTTAATAGCATTGTGTTTCATTTAGTTTGTCCTTCAACTTTCTCCTTTTAGAATAAATTTGTTTTGCCAGGAATCCTTTATTTTTTTTCTTAAAAAAATTGCTCCTGAACCCCTAATCTAATCTTTTCCTTTTTCAGTGATGCCCCTAGTGGTTTTACAGCTTGGATTAGCTCGCTCTTTATCAGAACGCATGTTTCACTAAAAGAGGAAGATTCTTTGGATGCTGATTTGAGAGAGAGGAAGCACAAGATTTCCATCATGAACCAGAAGCCTCAAAGCACGAGCAAATATGATGTGCAGCCCTGATTCGGTGATGCACAAATTTGATCCAAAGAAAAAGCGAGCTTGATGCTGCAATCGAACGTGCGAGAGTGGGGATGGAGGTGATTCGAAACCTGATTTGTGATGAACGAACGAGAGCTGATCAAGGTTGATCAAGGATGCCACGAAATGGGGTGGAGATCCATGATTCAGGTTCGGATTTGGGTTAAAGAAACAAGATGGGTTAGGTTTTGTTGCATTTTCTAATTTGCATTTGTGAGGGGTTTAAAAGGGTAGCTTTTAGGGTTTTTGTGAGGAGCCTTAGGGAGAGTGCAAGAAGGAGAGAAATTTTGAGCTAGGGTTCGAGGTCTTATGCAAGGGAGAGAAAGTTCACTGTAAGAGGGGTTTTTCATTAGTGTGTGAGTAGTTTAATTTGGTAGATCATGAGCACAAATTGGCCGGGATTGCTAAGTGAGTTCCCTTCCTGAGGGTGCTTCTATGGAGGTATCATGATTGGTCATGCATTCATCATCAGTATTGTATCTACATTTTGAGCTAATGTGAATCTGACCAATTTTTGTTGCATGCTTTGCCACTGTCACGTGCTGATTCACTGTTGTTACACACTTGCATTGGCATTTTTGCCGGCATAGTTTTAAATTGTTACATTTGCTAGTGGTTTTCAATTCTGATAGCATATGCCTTAGTTTGAACTCATTTTTTATATAACCTGGTTTGATATGAATTAAAATCGAAGATCCTGCTGCTATCTTGTGAGTATTCCATTGCTAAGATCAAATCTGGTTTCTGATGTTGTTTTTGGTCTGCAGTAGTGTTTTACCCTGATAAATCTAATATATATATATATATATATATATATATATATATATATATATATATATATATATTTTAATTTATTGCAAAAGTAGTTGCACCGAGAGCGTGCATGATTTTTTCCATCATTTCGGATGCAAATATGGTGCACTATTGCAACCATATAATTTAAATGTTGGCATTGTTATGGATATTCTTTTTCTCTCGCAAGCCATGGGTTTGGTCCTTTATGCCCCCATCCACCATTTATAAATAAAGCATTATTCTCTTCCTTCAAACACACACTTCCCTACTCTTATTCACTCTCTCTAGTTCTCTCCTTCTTTCTCTCTTATATTTGTTCTCTCATTTTGGATTTATTTATTTACACTTTTTTAAGAGTTATTTTGCTAGTTTTGAGATCCTTGGAAATTCTGATAAGTTCATGTTATATCCTGGGGGGCTTGTACAATACACCGCGGATAAGTCCTTAAGGGTAGTGAATTTACACGTCTCGGGAACTCTTTTGGTTCGTGATTATTGTTAGCTACTACAACAATCTTAAGGATTTATGGCTGACAACAACAACAACAACACATCCCCTATGGAGAATCCAAATACTATTTCCGGAGCTCAGACAGTCTTTGCGAAACCCTTTCCGGATGTGTCAAAAATTGAGATATTCTCTGGATAGAACTTTCGGCGCTGGCAAGAGCGTGTGTCTACCCTTTTAGACATGTATGGAGTTGCTACTACTTTCACATCCTCAAAGCCAAACTCCAGTATCCCTTCAAAACAGGTTGAAGACTGGATTCATGCAAATAAGCTATGCCGACACACTTTACTTAGTGCATTGTCTAATGACCTGTTTGATGTTTATTGTTCATACACGAAAGCGAAAAAAATTTGGAATTTGTTGATCCTCAAATATATTGTTGAAGACGTAGTCAGACAACGATTCATCAGAGGAAACTACTATCGCTGGGAGATGATTGAAGATAAGGACATTAAGATCCAAATCAACGAATATCACAAGTTGCTTGAAGATATCAAAGCAGAGAACATAATCCTTTCTGATGAGTTTGTTTCAGAACTCCTAATCGAGAAACTACCGTCATCTTGGACTGACTATAAACAACAGTTGAAACATAGGCACAAGAAGATGTCGCTTCAAGAGCTCATTACACACATCATAGTCGAAGATACCAACAGGCAGGAATGTGCTACTGCAAGAGCCAAAGCATTATCTGCAAAAGCTAACATTGTAGAAGAAAAACATGCACCAAAAAGGTACAAGAATAAACCTGATCACAATAAGAAAAGTAATTTTCGAAATTCCCGTCCCAAAGGATCTAATCCCACCTTTAAGAAAAAGGGAAATTGCTTCGTATGTGGGAAGCCTGGCCATCATGCACCTCAGTGCAGGCATAGAGCAAGAAACGACAATCCTCCTAAGGTAAATATAGCTCAAGGGGAAGATACTATAGTTACGGTCATGTCACAAGTAAATTTGATGACCAATGTGAGTAAGTGGGTGGTAGACTTTGGTGCTACTAGGCACATTTGTGTAAACATAAGTGCTTTTACCTCCTATACCAGTATAGGGGAAGGAGAAGAACATGTCTATCTTGGTGACTCTAGGACAAGTTAATCTAATATCTGTAGCACTATTGGGAATCTATATGACTCAACCTGAGGGGTGTGTTGTCCCTGGTCAAGAAAATAAGGTATGGAAGCTTTTAAAATCTTTGTATGGGTTAAAACAAGCACCTAAAGAGTGGCATGAAAAACTAGATAGTGTCTTACTATGTGATGGTTTCTTACCTAATAATGTTGCACCGAGAGCGTGCGTGATTTTTTCCATCATTTTTGGATGCAAATATGGTGCACTGTTGCAACCATATAATTTAAACGTTGGCATTGTTATGGATTTTTTTTTTCTCTCGCAAGTCATGGGTTTGGCCCATTTATGCCCCCATCCACCATCTATAAATAGAACATCATTCTCCTCCCTCAAACACACACTTCCATACTCTTATTCACTCTCTCTAGTTCTTTCCTTCTTTCTCTCTTATATTTCTTCTCTCATTCTAGGTTTATTTATTTACTCTTTTTTAAGAGTTATTTTGCTAGTTCTGAGATCCTTGGGAATTTCGAGAAGTTCTTGTTGTATCCTGGGGGGCTTGCACAATACACCGCGGATAAGTCCTTAAGGATAGTGAATTTAAACGCCTCGGGAAGTCTTTTGATTCGTGATTAATTTCAGCTACTACAATACAATCATCTAGCAATCATCTAGGTTCGTATTCATGGCAATTAAAGTTCATTTCAATTCCTCATTCCAAGATGTTATCTGCATTCTGCATTTTAACCACTATCTACGTCTTGCATTCATTTTCATGCTAGATTAGTATTGTTCTCTACTGCCAAAATTCACTGATTATGCATTGCATTGTAGTCTGCTGTCACGTGCATGATTCACTAATTTTGCACACTTGCATCTACATTTCTACTGTCACAGACCAACTTTTGCTACAGGTTCCAAGTATTTCAGCTAACGCTTTGTCACTTTTGTTTGGCTGAGTAAATGGTTGCAGCCATGGAATTGTTATCGCCATAGTCTATTCACGCATATTCTCAATAAGTTGGCAGTGCATCTTTAAATTTCATTCCATTTTATATTAAATTCATCATTCCCATTTAGAATTCTAGTTTATATTTTGCATTTAGGCATAGTGTAGGCATGCACATTTCACCTCATTCACGTTTGTTCTGCTATTAAATCTGCATCCAAGGTGTTTACTTATGCATTCCAGTGGTTGATCCGCATTGCATTCTGCATGTACATTCTGCTGATTTCATCTTTGCATTGAATCCACTTATATTATTCTAAGATTTTAAATTAATCATGGTAACTTAATTAATTTGGTGTCGTCTTGACTTTTAACCAGATAACTTCTCATTCAAAAGCAAGAACTTTTTATATTAATTATAGCAAATTTAATCAAAGTAACTTCTCAATTAAATATTACTATACCTAATCATGTGTATTCATTTACTTCTTATATCAAATAAAAAGTTAATTGGCAAAGTAACTTTTCAATTATTAGATAAAACTCGTTTTGTCACATGAAAATTTGTAACATTAATCAAAGTAACTTTTAAATTAAAATTAAAAATCCTTGGATTTATATGAGTGTTATGGTATGTAGATTTATATTGTGCTAACTTGCTACAGTGTAAAAAACATTATCTTTACTTGATTAAGAAACAAAAGACATAGATAAAGAACAAACAAATTTATTCCATCTAACATCAGAATCTAGTTAAGAAATTATTGTAGAATCAACATGAGAAGTTTAGCATTCCATGAATGCTAAAAATAACATACAAATAGAAGAAAAGAGAGGGAATGAAGAGGAAAATGAAGCAGAGGTCAAAATTAGGCCCCCTAAAGCGTTCCTAAGCTTTCTTAATTAATTTCCTTAAATTTCTTAGTATAGAAATTGAACTTAGCTTTGTTTCTAGTCTTTTTGCTGTTGAAATCTCTTTTTTGATAATGTAATTTCTTTCAATTATCTTCTAAATAAAGTCAATATCCTCAAGATATATTTGGTTGTTATGGAGATTTAAAATTTAGAAGATCTTACTAGATTTTAAAAATATTTGGTAATTATTATCTTATTATATTTTTAGATATAATTAAATAAGATGATTATTCAAAAATATCAAATAAAATACCTAAAGATATTTTTCCCGAATTATCGTTTATCATAAAAATTATTGAGTTATCAAAGACCTTTTTTGGAAAAAGATAGAGGAAACTACAATGTCCAATTTGTGTTGCTTGTTCCTTCTTCTTGGCTTAGCCAAATTGAATTTGGCTCATGTTTTTCTTTAAGGTGTTATGAAGTTTTAATCAATTTATTTCCACACCTCCCTGAGTTTAACTTAGCTGCAACTAAACTAACACACCTCAAAATATCCAAAGAACATTTATGCAACTAAAAAGTTATTTTTTATCATGTTTTTGTTTCACATGTTCAATAAACCAAATTAAGAAAAAAAAATCATAATTTAAATAATTTATTAGCATAAAAACCAATGAAGAAGTCAAGATTAAAGGCTAGATGAGGGCATAAATTTGCAATCATCAATCACTTTATGGAATCAAGATTGAACAAGCTAAATTGAGTTTTTCATTGATCATTTATCACTTCAAGTTTGTTCTTCTCTTCTTTGATCTAAGTTTTGCACTTTGTGACTACAAATTATGTTTTTGATTTTATAAATAAAAATAGAAATCGATTGAATATTGATTTGATCACTAAATACGAACTAGATTGAATGATATTTTTATTTGATTTGTATAATCCGTTTAATTAATTAATTGATTTGGTTTGTTCAAATTTGGATATAGTTCTTTAAAGAAATTATAAGAATAGTTGTTTAATTTTAGAGTATACGAACTGACATTTTCATTTTTTTTTGTTTTAATTTTTTTATTTGTTTTGCATTTTAATTATGATTCAATTCATGTGTTATCTTTCTAAATCTCTAAACCCCAACTTTAATTTTATGGAAGAAATACTAAAGACTGAATTCTTAGCATCTTTAATCTTAAGAATATTATTCATACTTGTATTTATATTCAATCAATCCCTGAAATTTCATCAAAATTAGAATGAATTTGAATAATGTCTTCAAAATTAAATGTATTTGTTCTCCTATTTTAAGTTCATGTTATATGATCAAACATTCCTTGTAAATTAAATCTCTATTATTTTTTTCATCTCTTCACATCTTATAATAACCAACCTACCAATGGTCAAATTCACATTTGAAGCATGGCTCGAGTCAATAAATATAAAAACTAAAGTTATTCAGGAAATATCCATTTATATTGGGAACTTTTGCCAGACACATAATTTATTATGTTCCATAACATCATTCATTACCAACCTTTATACAACATGTGTTCCTTCTAATCCTTAGAGTCACGTGAACAAACTGTCCAAATGTGTGTTCCATGAAGAGGATGACAAACCTCATTTCATTCCAGGAGCATAAACTTGAGTTTATTGATAATGGCATTTTCACAGTGCTCATGAAGGAAAACCAAACAATTTCGCAAAATGAAATTTTCCTATACAAATAAAGAGAAAACATAAATTAAAAAAAATCTTACTGGAAAAGATTATAAATAATAAACAAATAGTTAAAAAACATGTTTGAAAGCTCTTAAAAGAATGTTATTAATTAAATTAACCACACAATAAAATATGTATTTATCAACATCTTAACATTATAGTATTATAACTTTCTATGTTTTGTATATAATATCTAAATTTACATACCTGGATTGTTGCTTATATAGGATAAGGTCTCATTTAAATTTCCTAGCCAAAGTTTCCTGGCAAATGTTACATGTATTGATCTCAGCAATGGGGTGATAACTATACCCACTGAAAAAAATTTCATGCTTGGAATATTTCTTGCCCGCATAATTTGTATGTTAGGTAAATGAATTGTTCCATTTTGTTGATGGAAACTTAGCAACTTTGGAAGATCCTTGAGTACAAGACACTCCATTTTTGGAAAACTAACTGTCATGTCTTCACGATTATCAATAGATATTACCTCCTCTAATTTGTCACAATTGCACAATTTTAGTGATTTGAGATTCTGAAGGTTTTTTGTAGAAGAAATTGAAAATAGACTTTGGAGGGTTCCACAATGAACAATGTGAAGTGACAGTAAATTTGGGAAAAAGGAAACTGAAGGTTCCATGTTCCAAATACAAGTGAAACTTCTTAGATAACTCAATGCCAATTCCTGCAACTGAGGAAGAAGTTCTTGGATATTACCAGTTGGTTTATCATCTTCAAGATAAAATATCTCAGTCAATACTTCACATTGTTCCAAAGTCAATTTTTTCAACTTGTTAAGTCTTATGATAATGTTAGAAGAGATGACATTCAATAATTTTTTGTTGCTACTCAAAGTTAGATATTCCAATTCATAAAATGATTTGGAATGACAATTGTTCTGCCAAAGCTTCTCAAAATTTTGATTTTTCATGTACAACATCTTCAATGTTTCCAATGATAACTGCGAGGAAGTAATGAACAAATGATAAGTTTCAATGGTAGGAACAAAGATTATTAACACTATACACCTTCCTATATATAGAAAATCATTCTTGTACACACACACACACACATACATACATACACACACACACACACACACACACACATACATACATACACACACACACACACACACACACACACACACACACACACACACACATATATATATATATATATATATACATCCTCTCAATATATACACATATGATCATAAGTATCATTTATAGTTTTAAATCTAAACTTGCTGAATTTAGGAAGAAACTTACTGAATTTGGGAAGAAAACATTTGAAGTGGTGGATTTTGAAAGATCTTTTAGCTCCTTAGACTCTTCAACAAAAGTGGTCAAATTGGGACAATTTATTATTTTCAATTCTTCTAAGGAAGGAAATTCATATGTAAAAGGGAAAAGACTATACAAGTTTGTCAAGTTTTGGAGAGAGACAAACTTTAACTTAGGAAATGTGTTCTCTCCTCTTGTTCCTTCTTCTTTATTAGTGGTCATAATTTTCTCCAAGGCTTCACAATTTGAAATTTCTACACTTATCAGCATTAAAGAAACTGGTAGCCATTTAAGTAACTTACATTGCTTCACTTGTAAGCTTTGCATGCTTTCACAAAGCCTAATAAACTTTTTGTTGATGACATAACTTAGTTTAGGTAGATCAATCAAAATCAATTCATCCAGATGTTGTAGGAGATTTGTATGATAAGATATTTCATCATGAATGTTGAATACCACTTCCAATGTGTTGCAATGGCTCACAATGAGCTTCTTTAGACTCTTCAACTCATGCAATGCCTTAGAAGAGACTACACATACCAACTTGTGGCAGTTATCTAACTTTAGGTCACCCAACTCAGAAAATGACCTGTCATTAGTTATTTGTGATGCATTTGTAGTTGCCAACCCAGTTGTAAATTCTTCTAGCTCGGGACATTTTTCTATTATCAAAGATCTTAGTTGTGGGAATTCTAGAGGGTACAAGTAAAAGTGAATCAATCTTGAGAGAGACTTGAACTCCACCTTATTTAATGTTGGGAATTTAATGGTTTCAATGTTACCACTATCAATAACTTTCTGTAACATTTGACATGTCTCTAACTTTAGTTCATTTAGTTGGCTGAGTTTCTTAGGTGTAGAAGGAGTGAACAACTTATCCAGAGAGGAACAACTTGTTATATGTACCATTTGCAAATTTTCAAAGCCAAGAATTCCCACTGGATCCTTGTTCCATATGCATTTTAGCTGATGTAGTTCTATCAATATTAATGTCTTTATTTGTGTAAAATATTTGTCATGCCCATCATTGTCAGGGGTAAATTCATTGAGATCAAACAAATGTTCTAAATTTTGGCATTTCTCAATGCTTATATTTTGAAGCTTGTTTGCTCTCTTCATCAAAATAGACAAAAAATTGGCTAGCCTTTGATCACAATATTTTATCGAAAGTTTTAGCAAGTTCCTAAAATGTGAAGGTCGAATGTCATCTATTGCCTTTCTTAATTCCTCGTTGTCGTTAATAGAGTACTCTTCCATTGTTGAGAATCGATCCTATAAGATTTTGCATTCAATTTTTGTAATATTGACTTATTTTTATACTCACTCATTCATGTAATTTATATATATATATATATATATATATATATATATATATATTATTTATAATATTTACTGTTATCATTTCAATATGAATAAAAATTTTGGCTTTTTAGCTTGTCTTTATTACTTTTAAAGTAAGTAAATTTAGTTTTTATATATGCCAATTTTCTTTCACATATCCAAAATAATTGACTTTTTATTTTTATGTTTAAATTTGTGAAAGTTTACTACTTTTAATCATAAAATATTTATAAAATTTTTTGCAAGAGAAAGTTAGCCATAAATTAATAAAATTTGAAGTAGTTTGCTGATTATTAAGATATGATTTGAAGAAGGGAAATTTTAGCTTGTTTATTTAGTTATTTGACATTAAATTTGATGTTTTATGGTTAGTGAGTTTTCGGTAAAGGTTTAAAATTATTTTGAATGCCTATAAAGATTTTTTTGGTAGGAAATGAAGTTTTGGTAAATGAAAATTAATGGAGACAAAATTTTCAAAATTTTCAAACTTAAGAGCTCAATGGTGTAAACATTTAAAAAGATAAAAATCATAAATAATTTAAACTAAAGAGACCAATTATATAACTAATTAGTATTAGTATTTTGAGGGAGAACTAACCGATAATTCAAAAAGATGGAGAATCTTGATATCAATGTCAATTTGTTCTTCCTCTTCTAAGATAAATCTCTTTAATTGCGATTCTTTTATTGTTCCCAACCCAAATTTCTTCAAGTTAGGAGAGTTGTTCAGAATCACATGCTTCAAAATTGGCCATTCAACCATATCTCCACATGAGAAGCCCCTTAGATTAGGTAATTCCTCAAAATGTAATTTGTTTATTTCAGAAAATTCAATAGGAATTGTAGCTTCTTTTGCATCTCCAAGTTCTCTTGATGCTAATCGTAGTGATGCAAATCCTAATGATTGTTGGATGCAAAAACAAGTTAACATTAAAGGGGCAAGTGAAGAAATAAAATAGAAAAGTATTCAAAATAAAAGAAAGTAAACAATACTTAGACTATTAAATAAAAAAGTGTGTATTTGTTAATAAAAGAATATTACTTATACCATTATTTTTTTTTCCATAGATTGGAAAACATCCATAATATGTGCAACTTAATTGAGATCATAAAAAATCGATAGGCATGGACTACTTAATACTTCTTCTCTTTTTCTTTTACTTTTTTTCATTTTATTTGCATGTAAGAGACATAGAAAAGGAAATGTAAACTTGAATGCCACTAACGGAGTATTCCTTACTTGAATTTCGTTGTATGTTGAACGGCGTATATCCTCGTGTCGGTGGTAGTTTATAGAATGTATGGACTATAAAAAAATATTTCATTAATAATCAAAATTTATTAGTTAATATAGTGATACATTTAGATATTAATTTATAAAATAAAAAATTATTAATTACTAAAATAACTATTATTATTAATAAAAAAATATAATTGATCGTTAAATTGATTTTTAATTAATTAAAAACTAAATTAAAAACTAATTTTTTGATAGAAAGAAATCTTCATAGCTAATATTTTTGTAATCAATTTCTTTTCATACTTAAAACTTCAGTAAATAAATTTAAAAAATCAATTTAGAGACCAATAATATTATAATTTTAGAATTAATAGGTGAATCGAATAAATTCTAAAAGCAAAGATGAGAGGTTGGATAACCATTGTTTGGTCCCCTCCGATGACGCGCCACTGGCATTTTGAGGAAATTTGGATGATGCTGAAATTAACAACAAAACCATATTTCAAATCAATTCCAAATACAACAAAACAGACTATCACTTCTTTATTTTCAACAAATCTTAAGAGTGTGTTTGGATAAAGTATTTGAATGAAGCAATTCATTTTTTTGAAGAATTTAGATTTTTTTGTAATGAAATGTTTTGTTTGGATATAGAAATTAAAAAGCATTTCAAATGCAATCATTTTTTTGAAGGATTTGAATTAGCTAAATTAGTAGAAATTCAAATACCCTCAAAATAAGTGGAATTTGAAATTCTTCTCACTCAACCTCGCATTCTAGACTCTATGGTAGAGTTGTCAAATGGGTATGACGACATAGATGGGACAGGCGGGCTCGACGACCAAGAAGGATCGGGCGGGTTCGACGACCAAGACAGGTCGGGCGGGCCCGACGACCAAGACGGGACAAGCGAACCTAATGACCCAACCAGGTCGGGCGGACTTGAAGATCCACACGGGTCAAGCAGACCGGACGACCTAGATGTGCGGGCAGACTCGATGATCCCGAACGACTTAGGCATGCCCGACAAACCCAAAGACCTAGCTGGGTCGGGCCAACCCAATGACACAAACTAGTAGGGCAGACCCGACGACACAAACGGGGTCGACAATCCAGACGGGTCTGACGACATGAAAGGGCGCGATGATCCAAACGGGCCAGACGAGACCGAACACCCAGACGGGCCCGACGATCCAGACGGGTCTGACAACCCGAATGGGCTCGATGAATTGGATGAGCCGGAAGGGCCCTACGAATTGGAAGGGCCCGACGAGCCGAACGGGCCCTTCCAAATCGTCAAAGCCGATGATCCAGATGGGCCCGACGACACGGACGGGCCCGACGACACGGACGATCCCAACGACACGGACGGACCCAACGACTCGAACAAGTCAAAATATCCGGACGGGCCAAACGACCCAAACGGGCCTGACAACTGGACGTGCCCGATGACCCTGACGGACCAAACGGTTTGGAAGGCTCGTCTGGGTTGTCGGGCCTGTCCAGGTCGTCAGACCCGTCCGGGTCGATGGGCTCGTCCGTGTCGTCGGGCCCTTCTTGATCGTAGGGTTTCCAAATTTATCATGAACTCAAAACATAAATAAGCCTAAAATAAATATTGTTAAAATTAAATTTTATCTCACAATAAATTCAATTTTTTTTCCAAACAAGAAATTCAAATGTAAGGTATTTTAATTTCCTTATCCAAACAAGTTATTTAGAAAATGAATAGAATTTAATTGCAAACAATTTCAAATGCAAAACATTTTAATTTCTAAGCATTGTTGAAATGCTCCATCCAAACACAACGTAAATGCTATTTCCTTTTTTAAAATAACATTTTCTCATTGTAAATATACATAACTGTAAGCAAATATCTTTACATCTTCTATTGCGATGGCTACCTTAAGATACTGAATAAATATTCTATCTCTTGGAGAGCCTCCACCATCTTTCTATTTTCATTTTAATTTATTGCACTGCGATTGTTCTTTTTGGTCATTCTTTCTTTTATTTCGCTTTTCCTATTTAAAAATCTAAATACCATCAAATATTACGCTCTCATGTGATATGATATAAGATAGAAGATATGTGTTGGTTTTCATTACCGTTAAATATGATTTTGTCGTTAAACTTTTAGTAAAAATTAGAATTTTTTTTTTTTGGAAACTTGGAGTCAATTTAGTCCCTCAAGTATAGAAATACATGGATTTAGTCGAATTTTGATTCTCTGTTAGAATTTTGTGTGTTGTTCCTCTACCGTGTCTTTATAATACACGGATTATCACTAATTTTGACGTTTTAAAATATGTTAAAAAAATATTTAAAATACCAACAAAGTATATTTTTAATGCTCAGTAGAGGACAATACCAAAAAAATCAGTAGAGAATCTGAACTCGATTTAGTCATTTTAATTAAATTTTATAAAATTTATTTGACATTTCAAATACATTTCAGTATAATATTTTAGTTTGTTTACAATATTTGACACATTTTTGCTTCAATATTAGTTGAGAAATGCGTTTGAAACGTTAAATAAACTTTAAAAAAGATTATATAAAGAACTAAATTCACATATTTCTGAAGATAAGAGACTAAATTGACTCAGAATTTCTAAGAAGGACTAATTTCAAGTTTCACTAAAAGTTGAATCGACAAAAAACCATAGTTAACCCTTATATTAAATTATAATCAATTATTTTGTATTGATAGTATTATTTGTTTTAAAGTGAAAATTAATTTTGTTTAAATCGAATTTAAGTTATTATTTTTCGGTTCAACCTGATAATCTCTATTAAATAATTGTCATACACAATAAATTCTGAAATCATAGAAAGGGAGACGAAAAAATTCTGACCAGTTAAAGTTAAACGTGATTGAAGTGGCTGATCCAACCGGAGTTTTGCATTTTGAAGTTCCTATTTTGTGGAGGAGATGTCATAAATAGTGAACGTAGCATCAGCACAATAGTACTTTGATTCTCACAATAATTATTTGAATTATTACTTCAGTTTTAGGTCTCACATCTAAATAATACTTTGATTCTAAACTTTCTCAATATATATGCTTATTTGCGTTAAGGATGAGAGACATTCCTGAGATTTAAAACTGTTATTAATTCAGTTTAAACTTAACCTATAACAAATTTTTTTCACATAAGATATATTTAATTAGAGTTTTTTATTTGGCATATTTTTTGTATTCATAAAATTCAAATACGAAAAAAATAAAATTTAAGAACAAATGGTTATGATGAGATATTGAATAAACATGGCATCTCTTTGAGACCCTTCTCTATCTTTATTTAAGGTATTTCTATTAAATTCTAAAATCTCAATCATGAAACTCAATAAATTATGAAAACATAGACAGAGAGACTAATGAATTCTCACCAATTAATGGTTAATTGAAGTTTCCGTCCAACATCTTCAGGTCTTGGAATGAAAGGTTCATCATGTGCCTGTTTTATATATATAACATAATCAATGTAGCTTCTCTTCCGATGCTCTACTTCAAATGGAAGAAAAGGAACATGTTTTTAAAATTAAAGAAATTAAAAGTCCTAGCTCCTTTCAGAGACAACATTATACACAATGAAAAATGCTTCACTTACTTACATGGCTAAGGCATATAATGATTTGACCCTTGTGTTGTCTCAAGGCAAGCACATGATGCATTTCTTCATCCGAATTTGGATTATAAAATGTCTAAGTCTTCCATATATATATATATATATATATATATATATATATATATATATATATATATATATATATATATATATGCTTGAACTACCTACATGTCGATTTCTTCATTTGTACTTATCTCACGTATAATACGTGCTTTGATTCTAAACTTCATATACACTTAATATATGCTTATACTTTAAGTAGTGGCGAAACTTGGACAAAAAATTTAGGATGTCAAATTAGATTTGTTATATATAATTCTTTTTAGTTGGAAAAAAAAAAGTTTTTCATTTTTTCTTTTCATTTCCTCTTCTTAAAACAGGTATACATAGTAGTAGAATTAAAAAAATGATTATCATTCGCTATTATATCATGATGTCAAACCATGAATATCATTTTAGATAAGTCCTTCATACCTCATCAATTTAATTTGATGGGTATTGTCAAATTTGATTACGCTTTTCTCGGATTGCGTTCTAATGAATTTTTAAATTCATTATATATAACTCTAGGAACTTTAGATATTTGTTTTTCATTGTCTTGAGTTCTTGGTTCTCATGAAATTTCTTATGAAAAGTTTAGTTAATGTATATGCATTTTTTTTTCATCTTTATCACAAACCTTCTTCTTTAAAAAAAGAATCAATTTTTTTACTCTTTATCATAATCTTCCTAATATAAATTTATCACATCTCACCTATTTAGAAAAATAAAATTTATATTCATAAATCCCAATTATCACAATGCAAAACCTAACAAAACTCATACCACTTTAATTAAATAACCAACATGATATAAATTCAAAACTCTAAAAAAAATTACCATAGACAGCGAAAAACACAAAATCCCTAAATTTCATAATTAAGGATTATAGTAATTTGGAAAAAAGTATAATTAGGATTCATACCAATTTTATAAAAGAATCCCTAAAATCGTAATTAGAATTTATACTAATTTGGGATAAACATCCTAAAAAGAATCATAAATCGAACATACATAAATCATAATAAGATACTAACTTTTATCTGGTCACGGTGAAAAAATCTTATAGCAAAAAAAAATCTTAATCTTTTTTATAAATCAATATCTCCATTAAATTTTTATTTTATCTTTTATTATAATTTTCATAATATAAACTTAATATAAATATAATTTTAAAATATATATATATATATATATATATATATATATATATATAAAAAATTCCAGAAAAATAATTTTGGGGAGCCGTAGCTCCCCTGTGATTGCATAGTTCCGGCACTGATGTTACGGATGAGACATTTGAGAGATGTAAATGTTATGAATTGAGTTTAAACTTAACATGTAACAATTATTTTATACACACACAATGCATTAAGTTATAGAGTTAAAATATTAGCATGGTTGAAGCATGGACGATATCAAAGTCGTCCTAAAGATGCAAAAGTACACAAAATCAAATTCCAAGGTTATTGGTGAAGCAGCCCATGCCATATTAACACCATTAGCATCGGCATGAGGATGTTAATTCAATAGTACTAAAAAAATTAAATTAAAAATAATATTAGTTTCCTTGTGAGGGTTCTCAAAGGAGCGTCGGTGAAGGGAGCATCTTGGTATATTTGCATAGGTTTATTGATGATGTGAGGGGTTTATTGGTTGATGTATTCTGGAGGTTGATGTTTATGAACAAAAAGACAAAGAAATAAGCGAACACATCAAATGTCTATTTCCAACCATGTGAAGATAGTAGAGAGAGAAGGAAGAAATTGTACTTAAGGTATTTTTATTAAATTCTCAAAACTAGAGACAAATGAATTCTCCTCAATTAAATGCTAATTGAATTGAAGTCTCTCTCCCACAGCTTCATGTTCATGTGCCAGTTTTATGGAGGAGATGCCATAAATACCGAAAATAGCAGCACCACAATTGTATATATATAACATAATCTATGTTAGTTTCTACTCCGATGCTCTACTTCAAATGGAAGAAAAGGAATGCCTTTTTTAAATTAAAGAGATTCAAAGTTGTAGTTCCTTTTCAGAAGACAATATTATAATAAACATATTATAATCAACGTGTGTTTTTTTTTTTCTTTTAAGATTCATAAATTTAGTCATTGTAGAATAAAAAAGTGAAATTAAGTTTAATTCATTATCGTAAAAATAGTTTGTAAAATGAAAATTTTTCCCGTTTACATACTTTTAAATTAGCTTTAACTTTGAATTGGCTTTTATCTTTGTAGTCAATGTGACATCTAACACCAAGATATACATAGATTCATATACGGTGTCTTTTAGGCAATAACTCACATTTCCTATAATAATCTATAATAATCAGGTTTAACGAAATAATATAAATACGAAATAATCACACAAAATATTGATAAAGAAGTTCAGCCAATTACGTCTATATTTTTTGGTTGTTGCAGATCTTTTATTTAAAAGAGAATATTACAAAAAATAAGTGTTTACAAAAACTCAACTCACAACTCAATCAACCTAAAAAAGTAAAATATTTTTCTTTTTTCTCTCTTATCTCGTTATTGGAATTGCAAAGCACACTTTAACTTAGAGATATTTATACATGAATGTATCATTTCTTCTCCTCACAATAAGTTTACTATAATTAAATATTCTATTCAATTTATTGGTTTTATCTTTCCTAAAAGAAATAATGCTTTCCTCATGGATGGTTTGGATTGACCAGTTCTAAGAGTGTGTAGAACTAGATACTCATGACTAGTTTTATTTGTTTAGTCAATGTGGATTTCTAACACCCCTTAGCCAAAACAGGTATATCTTGGATGTAGAAATAGATATTTATGACTGGTATCTATGTATGTCAAAATGGACTAAGTCCAGCGGACCAATCCGTCAGCCCGCCCAAATCCAGACAAAGGTTTGAATTTGTCAACCCACATAAGCCTGACCCGATCAACTCGTGAACCTACCGGGTCAGCCCCGTTAGAAATATTTTAATATAATTTAAAAAATAAATAATTAAAATAGAAATTCTACTGTTATTGAAGTTTGTATAGACCATTAATTTATGGGTTAATGGTTTTTATGGCTAACGACTATATTCTTATTACTATTTACTTCTTTGTCTCCCTTTTCTACCTATAAATACCACCTAGGTGCATGGGGAAAGACACAACAACAAAGACAACAAACATTAGAGTTTTCTCTGAAATGTTCTTCTTTTTTTCTCTATATTATCTTTAAGACAGTGGTGTTCATAAGGTTCAGAGATCCTTTGCTGTACTCGATCGATCTGACGGGTTGTTGTATCTTGGGAGAGAAACGCATATGATAAGAAACACATATGAGTGTGTATTGATATATTTGTTTATCCATGTGCAGTAGGGGCGTTTTCTCTCTAAGGATAGCGCTATGCGTGCCTCAACCCAGGATATTTCTACTCCTTACCTTTTATCTTTTATTTATTATTGTTATTATAATTGTTGATCTCTGATTAATATTCATTGTTTTATATATTGTCTTAGTATTATTATTGATTTAATAATTAACATTATATTATTTCATATTTATATTATTATTAGTATTATTTGAGTAATCTTTTTCTAACATTCTTAGAGAGAAAAGTTATCTTGTTATTTCTAGTTTTGATTACTCATCTGTCTTCAACTCTGTCTTCATTTCTAAAATTAAAAACAATATAGAGCTGAAGACTGGAAACACATTTTATGAACTAATGTGTTTCTTATGGTTATAATTAAACCTGTTTCAACTAAGTCTAAAAATTTATGTGTACAATTGTGGTTACTTTTATTGGTAAGATAAATGAAATTATGGATAAATGAATTTCCTGCTCATTGAATAATTTTTCTTGTGATGTTTATAGCTAATATTTTGGTTGTTATATTAATTTATGCTTTAATTTTGTGTACTGTTAACATTGATAAAGATGTTCTATATCATGAATACATTTTTAATTGTTTTGTATGAAAATAATTATAAAATAATTTGTCATACTAAAACTACTATTGTGTTATGGGAAACAATTAAACTGAACTTTGCATTTGCAAAGGAAAAAAAAATTAGCTTGATATTTATATGAAAAAATAAATGACTGATAATAAATATAATCTTTATCAGATTTATGAATAAAAAGGAGTTTTTCATGTTTTTGAATTTAGAAGCTTTCTTGTGCTCAACAAGGTTATAAAGTGGTTTCCAAGTACAATAAGATTATTATTTCTAGACATGTATTTTGGTTGGTAAATGATATACTTGTGATGACTTGTTTGAGTTAAGTGTTTTTATCTAGTAATAAAATATTTAGTAACTTTTTCTTTTATTATTACAATTGTTGAGAAATTGATAAATTTGGTTAGAGACCATTTAAATTATAAAATTTTGAGGTGAAAAATTAATTAAATAGAGAAGTTATGATATATGTCTTTATAAATGAGTGTTTTGTGTAAAACTCATGGTCTTATTCATTAAGTAATATCTTCATATAGTGTTAATCTAAAGGTGCAGTGAAAGAAAAAAAAATGCTTTGATTTGGTAAATGTTATTCTACAAGTTCTAGCTTGTGTAACATTATATTAGTGAAATTTTATATCCTACTTACCATATTTTGAACACAAAAAGATTGTGATAAAACTTGTTATGAATTATGAAAGAAAAAAGAACCACATTAAAAATATTTCAAAGTGTGGGGGTGTCTTGTAAAGGTTAATATACCTCTTGATGAGGAAAATATCTTTGGTTATATATTTTAAAGTGAATGAATATATACCTCACTGTTTTGCCATCTAATGTAATATTATCTGTGTTTCGTCTAGTTATGACAATATGTTCAATTTTTTGAGATTATTGAAGGATATATTAATGTAAATTGGATATTGATTTTGGTGACACAAAATCACCTATTGGTTATGGTTATGTTTTGACCTTGGATGAAGATGCCCAATCATAGAAATATCTTAAAAAGTTGTTCTATCATGATCCACTATGCAAGCATAAATTATTCCATTGGTTCAAAGCATACTGACAATAAAATTGTTATATTTGAAGTTTCTAGTAAAAATGTCAATGAATAATTGACATATAATGATGAGAGACAAATGTATTAGAAACTTATTTACTCATAGTTATCTCTCTTGACTTTGTCAGGTTAGAAAAAAATATTGCAGATCTACTTATCAAAGGGTTGATGCATCAACAACAAGTATTTGAGTCGTCGAGGGGAATGAGACTATAGCCCATAAATTAGTTGCAACAATGGACACCCATCTCCACATGAATGACAATCCCATGGAATCGAGTTCAATGGGTAACAACGAAGTTGTTGTTGACTAAAGTACACCAAATAATTTGATTAAATTTTATGTTTCATTCCTATGGCGAGGTGTACTATAAATTGTGACAATAATAAGGTTGAGGTATGTGAATTATTATGCTTATTTTATAAAATACCTCTTAATAAACCTAATGGTTGAGGTATGTGCATTATTTTATAAAATACCTCTTAATAAACCCAATGACAATTATTGTAGGGGTGTGAGTCACAAATCACCCTTTGAGGGTTTACCTAGTAAGTGTGATGGTGGGGCCGCCATTATGAGACATGGGCAAGTCTCTAAGTAACAATCATGAAACAAGATACATGCACAAGGTCGTAACGTGCACCCACTGATTAGAACCTATAATGAACACCGATATTGTATGTGTTATTTACTAAAACCTGGTCACAGGGGATGTAGTTCAAGACAATTAAGTCTTTGCATTTTATCGGGTGGAAGTTTATAAGCACTAGGTGTAAGGGTCAGACCCGGAAGGTTCCTTACGCTGAACTACAATATTTTGTTTTAAAAGATAATATATTTTGTTTTATTTTATTTTTAAAATTATGTGGGGGATTGTTAAAAATATTTTAATATAATTTAAAAAATAAATAATTAAAATAGAAATTCTACTGTTACTGAAGTTTTTATAGACCTTTAATTTATGGATTAATGGTTTTTATGGCTAACGGCTATATTCTTGTTACTATTTACTTCTTTGTCTCCCTTTTCTACCTATAAATACCACCTAGGTGCATGGGAAAAGACACAACAACAAAGACAACAAACATTAGAGTTTTCTCTGAAATGTTCTTCTTTTTTTCTCTATATTATCTTTAAGACAGTGGTGTTCATAAGGTTCGGAAATCCTTCGCTGCACTCGATCGATCTGACGGGTTGTTGTATCTTGGGAGAGAAACGCATATGATAAGAAACACATATGAGTGTATATTGATATATTTGTTTAGCCATGTGCAGTAGGGGTGTTTTCTCTCTAAGGATAGCGCTATGCATGCCTCAACCCAGGATATTTCTACTCCTTACCTTTTATCTTTTATTTATTATTGTTATTATAATTGTTGATCTCTGATTAATATTCATTGTTTTATATATTGTCTTAGTATTATTATTGATTTAATAATTAACATTATATTATTTCATATTTATATTATTATTAGTATTATTTGAGTAATCTTTTTCTAACAAGCCCGCGGCCCGCCACATAAAGGATAATGTGATTTTCAATGAATAGGAAAATATTAGAAGTTAAAAATTCAGAACATGAATGAGATTGTGCTATTGTGCTCTCTTCACTCTTAACAACATATTGCACCAGCCACAAGTATTGTGTTGTTGCGTTTCCTCCCGCCACCACCACCACTAGTGGTCCACCATGAAAATTGAACGACGAGGGCGACAAAACCACCATTGTAGCGACACAGAAACATGACGCGACCACCATCATCACCGTTGGACGTGAGGAGGCACATGACGCGATGACAACGGCGAGCAATGAGTCCATGGCGACGCAACACTACCAATCAAACAAAGACGCGAGCCACTACCTTCACTCAGACACCACAACGTGAGGTAGATCGACGACAAACAAATGTATTTAATTTTGCCTTGATTTGTGATTTGCCCTTAATTTTTGTCCTAAAATTTCTCTAATTTTCCCCCAAATTGTGTCTTGAACGTGATTGTTTACTGATATTGCAATGATTATGCCCTAATTTGCGATTTTATCTACTGGAGGTATTGCATTGATTTGTAGGTTTTTCAAATTTCGGTAGTTTCTTGCATTATTTGGCGTTGTAGCTTGTTTTTCATTTTCATCCAGAAAACAAATTCTAGGAAATTGTTCACATGAGATCTTGTTTGTTTTGTTGTAGATTGAACTTTTAGAAGAATTGCTAAATCTATTTTTTTAAACTTGTTTAGGTACAATTTTTAGAACTTTGTTCCTATAAATTTTTTTTTTCAATATTTGTTTAAATTTTTGTATGATACAATACAAGTTTGTGCAATCCACATCAGGTAGTGAAAATGGGCTTCAATGTACACAAAAAAAAATAGAGACGGGTCTCCAATATCAAATAAGAGAAAATAAAATTCAAACCGGCAAGCCAGCCTCTTAGCTCGCCAGTCCGCCCTCTTGTGGGTTGAGTTGCAAGATCTAACCCATTTTCACTTAACGAGTCAACCCAACCTGATACGTTTTAGACAGGTCAAAGTTGGGTCGGGTTGGCCCGTTTTTCCACCTTTAGTAGTATATTAAAGCATGATAGTGATTAACACAATAAGTGTAACAAACCTTCTTGGAATAAGAAACTAATTTAACTTTAATTCATTCTCATAAAATTAATGTGTACGCGGGTATCTGCGGATAAAACCCGCAATAAATAGGAAATGAATATTAAAAATGGATAACAGCTACCCGCGGGTACGAGTATTTTTGATACCCGCATGTTAATGGGCGGGTACGGATATCATAGTATCCGTACTTGTGGATACCCGTACCCGCTAAACTTTAATTCACAAAAATACCCTTATATATATATATATATATATATATATATATATATATATATATATTTATAAAAAATATTTTAATATATTTTTTTCTAAGTTGCACATCTTATCTTCTGTCTTCATTCTTCCAGCTTTAAGTATTGGTACATTATCTTTTTCCAAGTACACCCCTTGACATTCTTCTCTTTCCTTTCTCTAAAATTGGGCATATACATCAAATCCTATATAGACAATGACGTTTATGGTATGCTTGTTATCACATGATGGAATCAAAATAAGAATACTTGACACGTGGCAATTGATGTTTATTATTTTTTTATTTTGTTTCTTTTTAAGGAATCAATCAGAGAGTGGGCTTGTTGATCAAAGCACTAATTAAAGAATTTTCATTGTATTGAACGCCATTTTATATTTACTTTTATAATTATTTGGACTTGTATGAACTTGAGTTTATTCGAACTTTATTTAAAATTTATGATAGTGATGTATTTTATTTTATTTGAATTTATGATTAAATATTTGATTTTTAAATAATTTTGTAAATATCTGCTGGTACCCGTGGATACCTACGAATATGAAAAAAATAGACGGATACCCGCATAACGGATATGCGACAGATATGGATATGATAACGGGGCAGATATTTATTCAGCGCGGGTAGGATACGGGGGAGCTAGTACCCGTACCCTACCTGCTCCATTGACATCCCTAGAGATTATTCTCATTTATGTATAATGGAAAAGGGATATGATATGACTCTTGTGTTGTCTCAAGGCCACATGATGCATTTTGATCAAAATTTAGGTTAAAAAGTATTTTATATATATATATATATATATATATATATATATATATATATATATATATATATAAAAGTACGTGTTGATTGCTTCATTTTCAGGTCTACTCTAGCAGATCTTACGGGTAATACTTTGATTGTAAACTTCATGTACACTTAATATATAATTTTATGTTAAGGATGAGACATTAATGAAATTTAAAAGTGTTAAATTGAGTTTAAACTTAACATATGTGACAATTTTTTTATATAAAGTTAGTAATAATATAAAATTATAAACTATACCCATATAATTTAATATCTTCTATACACAATTTCATGATAGCCGATAAACAAATATAAATGAACTGATCCACTAATTTTTTTACGCTAAATGAAATCATAAATACCAAATTGTTGCAAAAAATGAAAAGATTTTTTTTACCATTTTTAAATTCAAGATATTCACCGATTGTATTTCATCAGTGCTACCGATTATATTTAATAGAATATTTTATTTAGCATAATTTTGGTATTTACAAATTCAAACTTAAAAAAAAGTATACAAAATTTTAACCTAGTTTCACTTTGACCAGCCTAATATTCTAAAATAAACCAAATTTATTTTAAAAAAAAACTTATGGCAAGTAACTTAAAGCAATAACTCCATTTACATCATATATATTAAACCACATTAAATTAATGAGTACTTCTAAGACCCACTTTATTTCTGCCCTAAATGTTTAAGGGTCTGACCTTATTTGTTGGGTCTAAGGCCGGTCCATAGGGTACCCAAGACCCCTTATAGCCACTTGTTTCCCTTCATTCTGCATTCACATTGCAAACAGCCCCTTTCTCAGCCTCTCTCTTCTCTCTTTTCAGAGCTCTACTAGGGTTTGAGCTAGTTCCTCCGTTGGGTGATCTAACTCTACTCCCGAGTAAGTAGAACTCTAAACCCTTATTCCTTTCATGTTTCCCATTCTGTTTGGAAGCTCTATTTCCACTTTGACCTCAGTTGGGATCTCAGTTTCATCCTCCTTGGTTATTTTTCCAGTTCCGCAAGCTGCCACATTTAGTGGTGCTCTTCTTCGAGTGTTTGTGCAGTTTTGCTAGCGTTTTCCAGGTAAGTGAAGCTAGGGTTTTTCGTGTTCCTCCATATCTGCCTATTTTTAGCTTTGGTTCGTGTGTATGATGCTTGTGTGTTGTTGTGGTTTCCTGGAATAATTATAAATGTGGTTTGGTTTCGAATGCCTGGCTATTGCACATGTGAATAGTGGTGAGAACTGATATTCTCACCCAAGCGAGCATGTCTCGCCTAGGCGAGACTAGCAGAAGCTTGCCCAAGTTTCTGCTTGAACTGTCGCTCAAGCGACGAGCCTTCGTTTTGAGCGAGGAGTAATCTCGCTCAGGCGAGGAGGTCTCACCTAAGCGAGAAATCGCAGAAGCCATTGTTCCACTACTCAAGCTCTCGCCTGAGCAGGACTTCTAGCCTGAATGAGACTAGGGCAGGTTTCGTATCTAGTTCTGATTTGTTCTCTGATGTGGTTGTTTGCCTGCCTGATAGAGTGTTTTACCGTAAACGCATGATGTATGATGCCATGTATGTTGTATGAGATTAAATGAGAATGAGTTTTTGTTATGTTGAGTATGAAATGGAAAACATGAATTGATGGTTGGTTGGTTGGATATTGGCATGAGATTGTTATGCTTGATAAATCTATGGTTGGTTGGTGAGACATGATTGTAGTATGAGTTTGACGTAATTCTATGAAACTCTTGGTGAGATTTCAAGGTGGTGTTGTATGTGAAGGACGTAATTCCATGAACCTCTTGGTGAGATCTCATGGTGGTGTCGTATGTGATGGATGTAATTTCATGAACCTCTTGGTAAGGTTTCATGGTGGTGCCGTAGTGTATATAATTAGGTACGGATTCAAGTAAGGAATGCATCCTGAAACTCTAAAGAGTCAGTTAATCTCACGTAGAGCGGATTGACTCAAGTGGTGAGAGTAGCAGAAGACCCTAGTCATTGGCAGGATAATGGCCTTAGATGTTTGAAGGCTAACCTTGTGCATGGTAGAGTGAAATCCATTGGCAATTTCTCTGCAGAGCAGTAAAGGCCACCACAAGTGCAAGCATCCGGTGAATCCGACCGATTATATGTATCCGGATAAATTGAGTCTTAGAGTGTTGCTTGTTTACTATCACATGCTTGGATGATTGATATGTTCTTAATTTTAAATTGCATGCTTAATTGTATGATAAAACCTTTTTACTCTAATTACCCTTCTTGCTTGTGTCTATCTTCTTATGTGGTTTTCCTTTTTGCAATGATCACCAAATTCCTTGGTGTGAGCAGATATGGGAACTCTTGGGTGATCGCAGTGACGACGAGAATGTTGCAGCTTAGTTGGGTATGGATTGATGTTGGGCTCATTGTTGAGCCCACGTTTGGAGAGTTTTATTATTTTGTAATCCTTGCTTATGAGCAAGCTTTTGGACATCTGTTGAACCTCTTTAATTCTGCTCATGGCATCTTGGTGTGCTTAGTCTTTTCTTCCAATGTATTTGTAGATAACTGTAATGGTTGATACTTATACTCCATGGTATTGCTCTTTATATTATATTACATGTGATGTTTCCTTATTATATTACATGTGAGAATATTGAAGATAAATTGTAAAACTTTTCGACAGAAATTAATTCTCAACAAAATTGATATTACCTCATTAATAATATAGTTTTTTTAAATATAATATAAAAGTCCAAAATAATAGTGTATGGCAAAATATATATATATATATATATATATATATATATATATATATATATATATATATATATATACTTCAATTAATCAACTATTTACAAGTGAAATCATTTAAAATAATTTTTCCTACATTACATAGTGAAATCCTAGAATATGATAAATAGGTGATCATTTCATCAACGATTATTTAAACTGATATAATACTTGACATTAAACCTTTAGGAACACTACTTGAGGAGGTAAGGTTGAAGTTGTGGATGAGGAAGGAAAGGTCAAGGAAGTGTTTCATGAATGGTCATTAATGAACAAATAAAAGTCTTTTTGGATGAGAAAGTCGAAAGAGATTGCAAAATAATAATATTGGTGCCTAACAACATTAAGGGTCAAGTGGAGATCAAGGCTATCCTTTTTGTTCCCAGGAGGTCATCTTTCATGCACTTTGACATGTGGAAGAAGCCTTTTGTCATGGACAATTGTGAGGAGTTGATTCAGTGGCGGAACTTGACAAAAAATTGTAGGGGTGCCAAATTATATTTGTTATATATAATTTTTTTAATTAAAAAATAATAATTTCTTTTAATTAAAAAAAATTAATTTTTTACATAATTTTTTTTATTCAAAATAAACATTCATGACAATAGAATCTAAACAATATAACAATAATATATATGAAAGAGTAACATAAAGTTTATCATCAACAATAATATAAAACAAAAGTTACATTTATTCAGAGTGCTCCTTTACGCTCTTTAATATAAAACAAAAGATATAAAACAAAAGTTCCATTATTAACTTTCCTCCAATTTTTAAAACCTATAAATAACATTCAAAAAGTTAAAACATGTTGATGACAATAAACTTATTGCCAATTAGAATTCAATGAAAATAAACTCAATTACCTGTAACAATGAAAACATCTGAGCCAGGTCGTCCGCTTGGTTTTTTACTAAAAAGATAGCATGATAAGCAATATGCAACATCTTTTAATGGCGAATACTCTAACCATGAAGGAAATAAGCTAAAAATGGATAATTTTCTAGACGCATTTGATATGGACCCCATTTTAGATAAGTCCTTCGTACCTCATCAAGTTGATTTGGTGGGTATTGCCAAATTTGAAGACGCTTTCCCGGATCACGTTCTAAAGTATTTTCAAATTCATTATGTGTAACTTTGGGAACCTTAGAGAGTTGTTTTTTATTTTCTTCAATATTTGGATTCTCATAAAGTTTCTCAATTTTAGATGACGTAGATGCATTTTTTTCATCTTCATCACAAGCCTTCCTCTTGAAAAAAGAATCAATTCTTTTACTCTTTATCATAATTTT
>Ga0214542_1003351_pt1 | contig 32784 bp, 18 predicted proteins | sample CNSS1metaG_FD_160096 | JGI IMG/M metagenome (GOLD analysis project Ga0214542, IMG submission 160096) | Root nodule microbial communities from cowpea collected in UCLA plant growth center, Los Angeles, California, USA - CNSS1 | ecosystem: Host-associated > Plants > Roots > Nodule | place: USA...
GTTAAACCGCCAAACCCCCCCCCCCCCTCTGTGTTAGTGTTGTGTTCATCTGGAAATTTCGCTTTGAATGAAAATATTGGTCGTTGGGAGATGACTTGGTTCACTTTCATGTACTGCATTTAATATGTTTTAATTTGGTGGGGTACGACCTCTATCACAAGTCTATAAATTTGTTCTTTCAAAGATAATTTCATTTATTCTTAGACTACCTTCGGCTCTCCAAATGCTTCCCCTAATGCCTCATTAAACTTTATATATATCATAAATACTTCATCAAACTCATTGTTAAGTAGTCAACTAGCTTGCCCAACAAAACTCAACTAGAGTCTTAAACTCAATGGTTATAGATGCAAACAATTTACTATATAACATGTTATGATTATGGTTTCACTTGAGTACCTTCCATCTAAACTAGAGTGCAAGAACATGTTCCTTGTCCTTTGAATTTCTAAACACTTTTCCTAATGACTTCTCAAACTTTGTATTGACCATAAAGACTAAATGGAACACAATGTCATTATTAATAATCACTTGTTTTTTAGATAATGACTATACTTTGAAGCCTTTCACTCAATTTTCCTATCCAATAAGCACTCTTTTCTTGGACGTAGTTCGAGCTTACCTTCATTTACGTGGTAGTATGCAAAACATTAGAACACCTTTAATATTGAGTAGTTAATAAGTTTGCACAACCACATCTTATTTGAAGTCCTTAGCTCAATGGTTGTAGTTGGAGAACAATTTACTAGGTAATATGTTGTGCTCACTGCTTTAATAAATGACAAGATCCTTCTTTTTTAACTTTTTACACACGCCTCGTATTGCCTCCTTAGTCTTTATATGAATGATAGAGACTTCATCAAAATCAGCATTTCTACTAACAATCACTTGCTTCTTTGACAATGATTGTGCTTTAAAGCCTTTCATTTTACCCATGTAGCCAACAAACACTCCTTTTGTGAACTTGCATTTTAAGCTTACCTCATCTACATAAGCAAGATACACATACACCTTCATTATTTAATAGGCAATAGTCTTGATAGACCACAAATATTGTCTTCAACTCAATGGTTATGGATGGAGAATGATTCACTAGAAAAAATTTTGCGCTCACCGCTTCACTTGAGTGTTGTCTATCCAAACTAGACTGAGACAACATATCCTTTGAATCTCTAGGCTTTTCTCCTGGTACCTCCTCAAACTTTTTATAAATCACAAAGACTTCATTAAACTCAATGCTTATACTAACAATTGCTCATTTATCAAATAATGACCATACTTTAAAGTCTTTGATCCCTCTCATAGCTAACAACACTACCTTATTGTACTTGTGATCCAGTTTCCCTTCATCTACATGGTAGTAAGCAAGAACCTCAAACAACTTGATTACCCAAAAAGGTAGCAGACTCTCCCAACCATATCTTAACTTGAGTCTTTAACTTAATAACTATAGATCGAGAATAATTTACTAGATAATTAAGTTTGCTCATCACTTCAGCTAAGCACTATATATTCAAAGTGGAATGTAACAACATGCTTCTTATTCTTCGACTCTCTAAATACTTCCTTGGTGCCTCTTCATATTTTATATGAACATAAAGTTTTAATCAAACTTAACATTTTTATTAACAATTTTTTTTCAAACAATGACCATATTGTAAATACTTATATTTTATTTTTATAACAAATAAATAGGCATTTTATGGAATTACGTTGAAACTTGTCTTCATTTGCATGATAATAAAATATAAAAAAACATCTTCAATATTAATTAATCAAGTAAATTTGTTTGGCTATATATATATATATATATAATCTCATAAATATATTTATTTTTACAAGTAATTATTAGTGTCAAATAAAAAATAATAATCGTACTAAATGTATAATTAATTAATTTTTATTGTATTATGGACTTTTCTATTTTTGCATATAAATAAATGAAAATATAAGAATCATAATTTTTTATTTTTTGTGTTGCTTAATTTGTCATTTTCATTATTATGTACTTGAGAAAAATCTTTATATTCCTTTGATTTTCTTATTTTCTACACCTCTTTTGAACCTTCAAAATACATGATAATTACGAGTGACAAAACGGGTCAACTCAATGTGTTTTGACTCGTCTCTCCATTATCCCGCTAAAAATGAGTCAGGCTGAACTGACCCACCACTAGAGATACATATACATACTTATTGTTTTTTACTTCTTTTAATTATTTTGTTTGTCATGAAACTCATTCGCATCTCCATTATATTTTTCATCTTATCATAACCTTTATGTAATTATGTTGAAAAGATGTATGTCAATTAAAATTTTTTTATGTCTCACATTTGAATATTTCTATTATTTTTTAATATTCTTATTTATTGTATATTTTCCTTTCACATGAGAATGTTTAATACTCTCGATTTAATTATTTAATAACACAAATCTTTCGTTTACCAGGTAATATAAAAAAATATTTTATTTATTATTATTATTATTAGTTTTTGTTTCATTTGAAGAACTCTTTTGTTTCACTAAAACAATTTTTGTTATTTCTTAACCATTGAGTATATATGTTGATATTTGAAAAGTTTTCTTAGATTTCTAAGGTATTTTTCATCTTATCATACCCTTAATTATACATTTATTTTCCTTTATGAGATTTCTTTCGATAGTCTCTCAAATTGTTTCTAAACATTTGTTAATTTGTTAATATTTTTATTTATTGTTTATTTTCATTATGTAGAAAACTATTTCAATATATTTTATCTAATTATTTTTTATTTTGTAACTCATTATCAATCATATTGTAATTTTTTCATTATAATTGTATAAATAATTTTTATTTACTGCAATATAAAAATTTAATGTAATTGTCATGAATATTTTTTTATCACCATCCAACATAATTGAAGTTTAAAAGATACGAGATCTATGTAAAAATTCTATTATTATGATTATTATTTATTCTTTGTATCATTTTGATCAAGTGATTATTAGTGTATAAAAAAAAATTCATTAGAATTTATAAGATTGAAGTAAACAAACATTTAAAATATATTTTAATTTGAATATTTGTTTTCTTTTTATATTTTTAAATTTTTTTTTTTAAATTTTATCAACTAAGTTTCATTAATGTTTGCAAATTTAATAAATGTTTTGGTTCTCATGAAATTTTATTTGATATTATAATCTAAAAATGTAAACAATTATAATTTATTTTAAACTTTTATTATGATCATTATTTGTTTTTTGTATCATTTTAATTAAATGATATATTATAACTTTTATTAGTGTATAAAAAAGATTCATTAGAATGTAAAAGATTGAAGTAAATAAACATTTAAAATATATTTTAATTTGAATATTTGTTTTTCTTTTATATTTTTTTTAAAAATATCTTTAAATTTTAACAATTATGTTTCATTAATATTTGCAAATTTAATAAATATTTTAATTTTCATAAAATTTTATTTTATATTATAATCTAAAATATAAATAATTATAATTTATTTGAAAGTATTTAATATCGAAAAAATAAACAATTGTCCTTTTATAAAATTTAATTTAGATACTAAAATAAAGATGAATTTTCTTTATGAAAATAAATATGGAATAACGAAATCCATTACCACTTCATTATTCCCCTTCATTACGTTACCATCACTACCCACCACAATAAAATGGACTCAAAATTTTAACCCGCCCGTCAAAAAACAGAGTGCCATTATGGTGAATTGACATGCTAGATTTGTTTTTTTTAGTGTTTAGTTTTTTCAAAATTCTTTTAATCATATATATATATATATATATATATTAAAAGTATCTATTAATATTTTTTCGGTTTTAGTTTATTAATTAATATCAAATGAATTAAAAAATATTTATTAAATTATTAAATTATAATTAATAATTATAATTTAATTTATAAATATTAATAATTTAAATTATAATATTATATATTTAAGTCATTTCAATAAGTTATTTTTTAAATTATTTTTTATTTTAATTTTTGTTAAAAGAATATAACGATCCAACCCGTTAGGTCCATCTATAACTCATCAATTTATATTCGCTATCTAAAGAATTAAAATATTATATCTCTAAATTTATATTTTGGAAAATGAAGTTGTAATTTTTATTCTATTGACAAACACGCCTGTAATATAAACAAATATTATAAATATAATTTGCTATCTAAAGAATTAAAATATTATATCTCCAAATTTATATTTTGGAAAATGAAAATGAAGTTCTAATTTTTATTCTACTAACAAACACACCTGTAATATAAACAAATATTATAAAATATAAAGAGAACACCCTCCTCTTTCATTCTTCACTTCCCAACTCAACTCTCTCCATTCTCGTCTTTTGATTCGTATTTGATAGCAGTTGCTCTCGTTCGGTTTCGTTTTCTCTATCGTTTTTGTTTATTCGTTGCGTTCTTAGCTCTTCAATCATGGCCAAAGGCGTAATCTCAGACGAAGAAGGTGAACCCTAGAAACTCCCTAATTCCTCTTTGCATTTTCATTTTCCCTTTGAAGTTTCTCACATTTTCGGTTCCCTTGGTTGTTCAATACGCGCAGACGACGTCGAGCTCGACGAAGAAGAGAGGGAACCCATTGACGGGGAAGAATTGGAAGAGGGGCGAGATGTGGATAACGAAGATGAAGACGAAGAAGAGGGTATATACTTTGATTGGGTCGATATTTCTGAACTATGCCTTGTGTGAATGTTATTATTTTTTGATTTGCTTTTTTTTTTCAGTTTTTTATTTGTATGCAAATTTCTTCAGTGGTGGTGGCGCTTTTGGGTTTGTTAGAACGTTTTCAAATTAGGGTTTGCTTTTTGTTGTGCTGTTCGATGGGTGTAAGAACTGTTACATGTGGTAAATGCAGAAAGCATCTTTTTGTTAGGTATGATATTGTATGCTTGGAGAAAGCTGTTTAAGTTTCAGCCTTGATGATCTTTTCATAATAGAAGCCAAAATAAACAAAACGAGTATTGGATTTCTGTGAGGATTAGACTGGTCATCTGGCTGGAACATGAAACTTGAGATGTATAAGTTCTCGTGCATGTTAAAAATTCGGTTTGGGAATTCGTGGGAAACGAGGGAAATAGTTTTGTTAGTGTTTTTTTTTTCGTATTCCGATGTTTGAGAGCATGTAATTCTGGTTAGCCTTGTCAATCATAAATCTTTATCTTTATCTTTTACTTGTATTGTATCCTTTAGGCGTGGCCTTCCCTCACATTTTTCGAAGTTTTGTCTTGGCTTGGGAGAATGTTTGTATGAGCTAAGGTGTGGCAGACAGACTTCTGAGTGCTGTTCAGTGGTTCCCATTAGGAAGAGTGATACTTATTTAAGAATTTTGTTTGCTTGATTGTTCAAATGGTATCAAATTTTATGGTTTAGTCCCTTTTGTGGTGTCATTTAATGGTCAGTTGAGAGTTTAGCTTTGTTCTTGTTTTGTTTTTGATGTTCTTCATTTTGTTTTTGCTTGATATATGAATGTGATCTATCCGATGCTGTCTTATTTTATGGAGCTAATCATGTGTATATGATTATTCTTTGACGGGCGTTATGGGATGCCATCTTGTTTTTTTAATACACTTTCTTTACCTCCTCACTTCAGAAGGGCAGGATGAGTATGAAAATGATGGATTTATTGTGGATGACATTGAGGACGAAGAGGAGCAAGATGAAGAAGAGAGAGCAGACAGTGATGATGAGCGACAGAAGAAGAAAAAAAGGAAGAAAAAGTCAGTTTTCCGTCCTAATATTTTTTTTAACCTTTGCTTGTGGTCGAAGAAATGTATTTGTGTATTTGTATCTTTAGAGAAGCAACAGAATGTCTGATAATAGATGAATATTTTTTATTAAATTGGTTATATTTGATAATCCCTCTAGCATGAGCAGCTGATTGATTTTCCTCTTACAAAACTTTTTCTGAATTTTTTAAAATACATAAATCTTGCATTTTTTAGAAGTTCCATGCACATGGGCTGGTTTCTGCTTTTTTCCCCTGTTACCGCTTATTTCATTGTGAACCCCTTTGGTGGGAGATAGGCATAGGATTAAAAAAATTGATTGTCTGTATTTATTGTTTAAAATTAAAACATCAATGATGCTAGTACTCTTATTTATAGATATGTAACGAATTAATGTCACCATTTTAGGGAAGAGTATGTGCTTGATGAAGATGATTATGAGTTGCTGGAGGACAACAATATAAATATTCATCGTCGGAAGGTTTGGAATCTTTTGTACATATGTATTTCAATTTTTTCATTAGTGTTTGAATTTAGTGGATTATTACTCTATTTTATGTACAAATTGAATTCACAATTTTTTTTTTAATTTGTAAGGAGAGCAAAAAGTTTAAGCGACTGAAAAAAGGCCGGAGGGACACCGAGGAGGAGCCTTCTGGGCTGTCTGATGAGGAGGAGTTTGTTGGAAGTGGTAAAGTTGGGCGAACTGCTGAGGAGAAGCTTAAACGCAGTTTATTTGGTGATGATGAAGGTATGCTCTGGTTATGGCGGTTTATGCTTTGGTTTTTTCACTGATAGTACTTTATTGTTGTTGGAATATTACTTTTCACACAGATCATGAAGATTTTTAACTTTGAAGAACAATTTTGATAGAAAGGGTTTACTTTGAATGTGTAAAATGTTTTTTGAAACTAAAATTACCCAAATAGTATTGAAGTTATTTTAAAATTTCCTCAGATGTTAGTGACGACAAAATAGTAAATTGTACATTCTATGATGATGTTTTCTGGTTTCTCAACGTATGTTTTTGGCATTGTAGTTGGTATAATACATTCTAACTCCTCTTATGGAATTACATTTTGCATGCCAAAGGTAATTCATGCTCATTAATACATGCTCCAATAACCAAGCACTTTCTTACTATGCCTTCCGTGAATTTACAGGACCTCCACTTGAAGACATTGCTGAAGAGGAGGAACAAGGAGAGGAAGAAGAGGATGCTGACATTGGAGAAGACGATGAAATGGCTGATTTCATTGTGGATGAAGAAGAAGTTGATGAGAACGGAGCTCCTATGAGGTATTTTAATTTTTATAGTTTTTTAAAATTAAGAATTAATTATCTGATCTAAGCATCTGATACTGCTCTCTGTGCAGGCAGAGGAAGCTGAAGAAGAAGAAAACTAGGCAGGCTCCAGGAGTTTCTTCCTCAGCTCTACAAGAAGCTCAAGAATTATTTGGTGATCCAGATGAGTTGATTCTGAATCGCCAGAAAAATCTTGAAATGAGTGAATACAGAGAGACTAGACTTGAAGATGAATTTGAGCCCATTGTTCTGTCTGAGAAATATATGACAGAGCAGGATGACCAAATTAGGGAGCTTGATATTCCAGAGAGAATGCAGGTCATCTTGGATCTCTGTGAACATAGATCGAAAATTTCCTGATTAATGAAAAGTACTTATTGTATGATGTACCATTTTTTTATTTTATTTTTTATTTTTTAGATATCAGATGAAAGTACTGGTGCCCCACCATCGGATAGAAGTAGTATAGAAGAAGAGAGTCAATGGATAGTTAATCAACTTAGTAATGGAGCTGTCCCTTGGATTTACAAGAAGGTCCCCAACTCCCAAAATAATGAAAAGGATGACCTACCAATAAACAAGGATGATATTATCAGATTTTTGGAATTGCATCACGTGCAAAAGTTAGACGTCAGTAATATATCATCCTTCAGTTTTTTGCATCTATTGTTAGTTTTATGATATCTTCATTTTCTAAAGGTGAAAATTTCTGTCTTTAGATCCCTTTTATTGCTATGTATCGGAAGGAGGAATGCTTAAGCCTATTAAAAGACCTGGAGCAACCTGAAGCTGTTGACGAGAATGACAAGACACCTACTCTGAAATGGCACAAGGTATGTGAACTTTGATTTTGGTAATCTTTTGTTGCTATTATGCGTCATTGATAATTTTGTTAAAATTTTTCTAATGGATTTATTGTGCACTATGTAGGTTCTTTGGGCTCTTCAGGACTTGGACAAGAAGTGGTTGCTTCTTCAGAAGAGGAAGAGTGCCCTCAAGTCATATTATAATAAACGGTTTGAAGAAGAGTCGCGTCGTGTGTATGATGAAACGAGACTAAACTTAAATAGTCAATTGTTTGAATCAGTCATGAGATCACTGAAGGAAGCAGAGTCCGAGAGGGAGGTTGATGATGTTGACTCCAAGTTCAACTTGCATTTCCCACCAGGCGAAGCTGGTGTTGATGAAGGGCAATACAAGAGGCCGAAAAGGAAGTCAATGTATAGCACTTTCAGTAAGGCAGGTCTATGGGAGGTTGCAAGCAGGTTCGGGTGTAGTCCTGAGCAACTTGGATTATGTCTAACTGATGTTAACCTGGTAAGTATGCTTTGATTTGGAACTGCTGTTTGTTTTGACCCTATACTAAAGATTTTGTTCTCCATGCCCTGTAGCAAGAGTTGGAAGATCCAAAGGAAACACCTGAGGAGATGGCTTCTAACTTCACGTGTGCTATGTATGATACTCCTGAAGAAGTACTTAAATGTGCCAGGCACATGGTATGTATCTGTGACTTTGTTCTTAATCATTATAAGGGAGCTCTTGTTTGATCTTTTTGGTTATTTTGTTCCAGGCAGCTGTTGAGATAAGTTGTGAGCCTAGCATTAGGAAACATGTTCGTGCCCACTTTCTTGACCATGCAGTTGTGTCAACTTGTCCTACTGCTGATGGAAATACAACAATAGATTCTTTCCATCAATTTGCTGGGGTGAAGTGGCTGCGGGAGAAGCCATTGTCTAAGTTTGAAGATGTGCAATGGCTCCTTATTCAGAAGGCAGAAGAGGAGAAACTCATTCAAGTTACTATTAAGTTGCCTGAGGAGTATCTTAATAAGTTGATTGACCAATTCAATGAGTATTATATTAGCGACAGTGTTAGCAGATCTGCTCAACTGTGGAACGAACAGAGGAAGTTGATACTGCAAGATGCCATTTTTCGATTTCTTTTACCATCAATGGAAAAAGAGGCAAGAGGTGTATTGGCAAGTAAAGCAAAGAATTGGCTACTTATGGAGTATGGGAAGGCATTAAGGAATAAGGTTTCTGTTGGACCTTATCAACAGAAGGAAAATGATCTTGGCTCAGATGAGGAGGCTGCTCCAAGGGTTATGGCATGCTGTTGGGGCCCTGGAAAGCCACTAACAACTTTTGTGATGTTAGATTCATCGGGAGAAGTGTTAGATGTGCTTTACACTGGGTCCCTTACTTTTAGATCACAGAATGTTAGTGACCAACAACGGAAGAAGAATGACCAGGAGCGAGTGTTGAAGTTTATGACAGATCACCAACCACATGTTGTTGTTTTAGGAGCAGTTAACTTGTCTTGCACGCGTTTGAAGGAAGATATATATGAGGTTAGCATCTTGGTCTCTGTGTTTATTCGTGTGTTGATGAAATTGTTTGTAGGATTAATACCTTTCCCTGCATTGTTTGGATTCTTGTACCATTTCATTTTAATCGCCTAACCCTTCATTGAAATGGGAATGATCACTTCTCAATCCTATTTTAATTACCATACTACCCCCTCTTACTAATTATGCACTGTGATTTCAGTTGTTTATAATATGCCTATTTTTTTTCTTAAATACACTGTTAGAATATCCTCCTCCTCATCCTGTAGCCTTATAAAACATCTACTTTGTGGAATGAACATTTATTTTGTAAGAGTTAATCATAAAACATTTTGTTCAATTAAATTGGACATCACCTCCTTATATAATAGTTTCATCTATACGATAGTGTCATTAGTTCATATTTTTCTAAGTTAATTGATATGATTGGTCATAGGTTGTTTGATTCATGTATTCTTCTCCCTTAGTGGAAAAAAGCTCTTGTCATATGGTGGGTGTTACCATTGGTTTGCTCTACTTTATCAGGTTATTTTTAAGATGGTTGAGGAAAACCCTAGAGATGTCGGGCATGAAATGGATGGGCTCAGCATTGTCTATGGAGATGAATCTCTTCCCCGTCTTTATGAAAATTCTCGAATTTCCTCTGAACAACTTCCTTCACAGCAAGGTAAATATTGTTTTAATTGTTTGCTTTGTTTTTTATTTTAGGAATCCCATGTCATACTATTTTTCTTGCATTGATAGGCATAAGAGTATGTTTTTCTTACTTTAATAGGTATAGTGAGGCGGGCTGTTGCACTTGGTCGTTATCTCCAGAACCCATTGGCTATGGTTGCAACATTATGCGGACCTAGAAAGGAAATCTTGTCATGGAAATTGTGCCCTTTAGAGAGTTTTCTCAACCAAGATGATAAATTTGCTATGGTTGAGCAGGTTATGGTAGATGTGACCAATCAGGTTGGCTTAGACATTAATTTAGCAATAAGTCATGAGTGGCTATTTGCACCCTTACAATTTATTTCCGGGCTTGGTCCAAGGAAGGCTGCATCCTTACAGAGATCTTTGGTAAGGGCTGGTGCCATTTTTACACGGAAGGACTTTGTCACAGAACACAAACTTGGAAAAAAGGTGTTTGTCAATGCAGTTGGTTTCTTGCGTGTCCGGCGGAGTGGGTTGGCAGCTAGCAGTAGCCAATTTATTGATTTGTTGGATGATACAAGAATTCATCCTGAATCATATATTCTTGCCCAAGAGCTGGCCAAAGATGTATATGAAGAAGATGGAACTGGTGATGCAAATGATGATGATGATGCATTGGAGATGGCCATAGAGCACGTGAGAGACCGGCCTAGTTATTTAAAAAACCTTGATGTTGAGGAATATGCTTCTGGGAAAAATCGTCAAAACAAAATACAGACTTTCTATGACATAAAGAGAGAATTAATTCAAGGTTTTCAGGATTGGCGCAATCAATATGAAGAACCAAGTCAGGATGAAGAATTTTATATGATTTCAGGTGAGACTGAAGAGACCCTGGCGGAAGGCAAAATTGTCCAAGTCACTGTTCGAAGAGTGCAGGCTCAGAAAGCAATATGTGGGCTTGAATCTGGAATGACTGGAATTCTCATGAAGGAAGACTACACAGATGACTGGAGAGATGTAATTGAATTATCTGATAGGCTACATGAAGGTGACATGCTCACTTGTAAAATCAAGTCAATTCAAAAGAATCGGTATCAAGTCTTCCTTGTTTGTAAGGACAGTGAAATGAGAAGTAATCGGTTACAGAATAACCGGGATATTGACCCCTATTACCATGAAGATCGGAGCTGCTTTCAGAGTGATCAAGACAAAGCTCGGAAAGAAAAGGAACTTGCTAAGAAGCATTTCAAGCCAAGGATGATTGTTCATCCACGCTTTCAGAACATAACTGCAGATGAAGCAATGGAGGTTTGTTGCTGAGTTTATTTGTTAAATTTTGTATTTTATTGACCTTATTAGAATCATATTAGGATCTTTCATAGTCGTGAAATTGTTTCGTTGTGTATGCACATCCTGACTCGTCTTGGTAGGTGGAAATTTTTAGTCCTTGATGACAATTGTTTTTTTCCTTAATGGCTCCTAGTAAACTTGGTTGGAATGATAACTGTGGACTAATTTATGTATTTGAGGTAGATACTTCTGGACCCTTCACATTCTATGCCTAATTGCAATATCAACTGGGTGTCTTTGATAACTTCACAGTAATATTTCCATATTTTATGTAATTGAGGTAGATACTTCTGGACCCTTGTTTTGAAGAATGAATGAATTTTGCTTGTTTGACTTTTTAGATTGAGATAAATCCATTAGTTTCTAGTTAAAATTTGTGTAGGTTCATAGTGTGGCGAACTTGGAATTTGGTAGGTTTTTATCTGTAATGAAACGCATTTTATTGCAAGTAGTCGTTAAAAGAAAAAAAAAATCTTATATTTTTATAAGAATTTTAATGTTTAATATGTTGCTAGCTTAGCTATGCCTTTTTCCTTATGCAGTTCTTGTCTGACAAAGATCCCGGAGAAAGTATTATCCGTCCTAGTTCACGAGGACCTTCATATCTTACTTTAACTCTTAAAATTAATGATGGAGTATATGCCCATAAGGATATAGTCGAAGGTGGGAAGGAACACAAGGACATTACAAGCTTACTGCGAATTGGGAAGACACTAAAAATTGGAGACGACACTTTTGAGGACTTAGATGAGGTAAAGTTTCCAACATTTTCTGGATGCTTTGCTTATGATTATATGTCTAACTTTTTCCTGCTGGTTGTTGCTTAGGTTATGGACCGATATGTAGATCCATTGGTGGCTTACTTAAAGACAATGCTAAACTATCGCAAATTTCGAAAGGGTACAAAATCAGAAGTTGATGAACTTTTGAGGATGGAGAAAGCTGAGTATCCTACGCGCATTGTCTATAGTTTTGGCATCTCCCACGAGCATCCTGGCACATTTATATTAACTTACATAAGAAGTACAAATCCACACCATGAGTACATTGGGCTTTACCCAAAAGGATTCAGGTTCAGAAAAAAGATGTTTGAGGACATTGATAGGCTCGTGGCATACTTTCAGAGGCATATTGATGACCCCCAGCACGATTCCACCCCCTCCATTAGGTCAGTTGCTGCTATGGTACCAATGCGTAGCCCTGCAGCTGGTGGCTCGTCTGGGCCATCTGTGGGTAGTGGCTGGGGTGGTGGTTCAAATAGTGAGGGTGGTAGGAGAGGTCACTCTTATGATAGGGATCGATCTTCTACTCCTGGTTCTAGGACAGGTATATTGACTTAACTTTTAAATTTAGCTATAACATTTTATTTTTTCATATATTCTAGTTGGATTTTAACCTAATTAGATTATTTATGTCTAGTTATCTAATCTGTATGATCTTGCCGTGCTTTGCTGGGTTAATTGCATATAGTTTCACGTGTTATCCAACTAGTTTTCACTTGTCATTTTTCCAGTAAGACCTGATAATTTTTTTAATATAGATTTATGTCCTTATTTATTTTTTGTTCTATAGGACGTGGTGACTATAGAAACAATGGGAATCAGGAGGAACATCCTAGTGGGGTGCCTCGTCCATATGGTGGACGAGGACGTGGTCGTGGTCGAGGTTCTTATAACAGAGGACACAATTCCAACAATGAAAGGCAGGACTCTAGTTATGGGGGCAGCAGGTGGGGTTCTAATAACACAAAGGATTCAGATGATGGTTTAAGCAGTTTTCCAGGGGCCAAAGTTCAAAATTCTCCTGGAAGGGAAGCTTTTCCGGGTGGTTGGGGTGGTGGAAGTGGTAGTTGGGGAGGTGGAAGCGGTGGCTCTAATAACAATGACAATGGTGGCTGGGGACAACAGATTGGTGGTGGTGGTGGTGGTCCAAGTGATGGTGATCAAGGAAGCTCTGGCTGGGGAGCTGCTCCCAAGAAAGCAGCAGCTGGGAACGGTTGGGGGTCTGGAAATTCTGGTGGTTGGTGAACTCACCTCCGAAAGCTTAGCTTAGCTTTACTTGCAGCTGTAGGTTGATCCTGAAGTCATTTTGTAATCAATCCTCTTTTTCCCCCTGAAATGGATGAATGATGACATTTTGGGTAGGTTTCTTTTTGCAATGTAATTTATTCGGATTGTTTCCCTCTACTTGGATCCCTGCTTGTGTGGGTAGTGTAGTTGGGATTTGTCATATGCAAAGCAGCGACTTGTTCATAATATGATTATATCAGTTGCAACACCAGCAGAAGTTAATGCTTTGGATTTCAGGGGAGCAATATCCATTCCTGATGAGTTATGGAGGATGCAGTTGAATGCTGTGCTGCACCTCTTGTTCGAAAATACCAAATAGTGAAATGAAGTCTTCAAAGACCCTGTTATTTGTGTCTAAATATTCTCGCAGAAGCACCGCCTAAGCTCTGAGGGAATAAATGATATGCTAACAAAAACAATTATTTGTGAGAAACTAAAAACAGAACTGAATATACATGACAATATTCTAGGTAATGTAACAATTACTTGTAAAAATAAAAACAGAACTGAATATACATGACAAATATTCTAGGTAATAAATATTCTAGGTAATGCAACAATCACTCGTAGAAATAAAAACATCTTCCTTAAATGCTTAACAGAAATATTAGATGCCAAGTGTAGCCTCTTTCTTTTATATCTCAGAAAATAATATCAAATATAAGTTTGGGTTTAGAATAAGATAATATTGAAGAGAAGTTATGGTAAAAAGTGTCAATGGTGAGGGCTTCTTATAGTACTTCAAGTGATATTTTTTTAAGTAATATCATAATAGCAATAATATTACTTATGATCTCTTATCTGTGCTCTATATCTCTAGGTGAACCAGAGAGTCTTTCATTTCGCAGATATTACAATTTTTTTCAAAGAATTAATATTTTCCAACTTAGTTTTTTCTTCATATACAGACTTTTAAACTCTTCCTATTATTGACTAAAAGTTGAAGAACTTTTTGGATTATATTAAATTAATTGAGTGTTAATAACATACCTTTTTATTATTGATCAATTACTTTTTAAAATTTGAATATTATATATCTAAAATTATATTTTTAATAGTTTTAATTGATAACAAAAAATATTTAAAATAATTTGTATACTTTTGTAAATTTAAAATTACTGTGAACGGCACCTGTCCTGTCTGAACAAAGTTTTTAATTTGACGTGGCATGTTTTAAGATATGTAAGAGTCTCTCTTCCTACGAACCGCACCGAAAGAAAGGGATGAGACGGGTTAAATTGGGTCAACCCGACTTAAAACTATAAAAATCATGGTTCTAGGGTTTTAGGCTTTTGGTTATGTCTATGTGCTCATAGAAGAATAAGCCTGTGACACTAAAGCTTAGAACACCTAAAAACCTGAAATAATTGCTATGACAGCTCAGACCCAAGAAGATCTTCTTGCGGCTCAATTCGAACAGGAAAAGATCCATGTAATAATCTATACCTTCAGTATTACATCTTTTCTTTTGCTCTTAATTTAATTTGAAGTGATAGAGAATTAGGTTCAAAATATTTGGAACCAAGGACTGTGTTACTGTTAAGGATTTGTATCTGATGAGAACATTGAGCATTGAGGTTTTAGAGGCCATTGTAACTTCTAAATCCACGCTTCTTGTGTTTGATCCCAAAATTTTTTTCTTTTTTTTTTTTTTTGGAATTCAGTGGCTTACTCGCATTTTAGTGTTGTTCATTAGATTTTTGATTAGTTTTACAGAAGTTCAGATTGGGAAAGTGAACATGCAATCATTCAATTTGGTTTAAGGTTGATGATTTCTATGCAATTAGTTGAAAGGTTTCTGGGGTTTTATATGTCACAGTTTTTGTCTGAAAATAAGTTTATGGTCTTTTATATCAGAGAGGAGAGCCGCTAGACCTGTTGAAATGAATGGACACTTTGGCTTGATTTGAAAATTTGACTTCCATTAACTTCTGCTGATTTATTGTTAAACCTTAGTGTTTCCTATGTTAAGGTTGTGCATATGTGTGCAGAGAGTTGCCTATGTGTGCAGAGAGTTGCCGAAGTCAAATCAAGTAGTTGGTTAATGATCATACTTTTAGCATATATTTTTTATTAGTGCTCTTATAATTTTGTTTTTGGTAATGGGTTCCTAATTTCTAGTACTCAATAGATTGTATTTATCAATTTAAAGGTTTTATTATGTGAATAGATATATGTAGCACTTCAATATATTACTCTATGCTCTCTCTTTATTTTCACCTTTTTTATAAAAGAAGAATACTGCAGTAGCAACATTTATTTTGTTTATAAGAGTGAGTCCTTCCATATATTTTGTTTTGTTTGTAACATCCTAATGACTATCTATCGAGTCTTCCTTAAACTGTAGTCATTAAAGAACTTTTTTACTCGACATATTCAATGGCCTACTATTTGCTTTGTTTTCTATGGCCTACTATTTGATTTGTTTTCTAATATCTCGAACTTCTGAATAACACATTTGTAGGATGATGAGCCTTTAGTTGAGGATGATGATGAGGATGAGGAAGATGACGAGGAAGACGAGGATGATGACAATGCTGAAGGTAAGTTGGAAAATAAGATTAAATGGAGTGGTGTGTTGGGTATAAAATAAGATTAAATGGAGTGGTTTGTTGGATTACATAACCCCTTTCATTCTTGAATTTAGCAAATATTCACTTGCTCATAGAATGTAAAAGGTCTATTAGATTAATATGGGTTGCCTTTTACTCTCAGAAGTGATCCATTTTATTTTTTTAAAGTAATAAATTGACTATTGAGAATTGTGGTCAATGTGTTTTTGGTTTCCTTATTTTTTTTTTCAGGGTCTTGTTTAATCAATCATAGTTTACAAAGTTGTTCAATATTGTTATGAGTGTTTAACAAGTCATGCCACTGTTAAGTCGTGTGTAATTTACAGTCCAGTTTAATCTCTTGTTGAATAAAAATGAAAAAAGCAAGTAGATTGTGATGAGTCTTTTGTTGTGTACAACTAAGTTAATGCTGCACGTGATTTTTTATTACATGAATTGAAGTTGCATTGATGGATGTAACTCAGTCTCGTAGCAATATGGATTTTATTACAGGTCTAGAGGGTGATGCATCTGGTAGATCCAAGCAGACCAGAAGTGAAAAGAAGAGTCGCAAGGCAATGCTGAAACTTGGAATGAAACCTGTCACAGGTGTCAGCCGTGTGACTGTCAAGAAGAGCAAGAATGTTAGCACTTTGACATATCTATGTACTGATACTAACTTTGAATTGGTCAAAACTGATTTGTTTTTCTGTTCTGTTTGTTTAGATCCTTTTTGTTATCTCAAAACCGGATGTTCTCAAAAGTCCAACTTCTGACACATACATTATATTCGGCGAAGCAAAGATTGAAGACTTGAGTTCACAGCTACAGACTCAGGCAGCAGAACAATTCAAGGCTCCTAATGTGAGCAATGTAGGATTGAAGCCAGAAACCTCTGCAACTGCTCAAGATGATGAAGATGTGGACGAGTCTGGTGTAGATCCCAAGGATATTGAGTTGGTGATGACTCAAGCTGGTGTGTCAAGACCTAAAGCTGTTAAGGCTCTCAAAGCTGCCAATGGCGATATTGTTGCTGCCATTATGGAGCTAACTAATTGATGGTCAGATTTGGGAGAATTTTAGAATTTGCAATGTGGAGGATTTTTCTTTTTTCAGTCATAGTTTTGCTCTGTTTGGGAATTGGTTGCTAATAACCTTTGCTTTATTCTATTTTCTCTTTGTAATTATAGGCGTAGGAGGAAAAGACTATAGACTCATTCTCTACTCTTGTATGTTTCTTGTCAAGAATGGTTAGTATGATATGCCTAATATTTTTATGTTTGTCTTGTGGGTTTTGTTTTTGTTGGTTTTGATGTGTGTGTTTTGAAATAGTGTAGAAATAGCATAATAAGAAGTTAGAGATTACTATTTAATTGGCATCTTGTAAATTGATATAGTGAATTGCGTTAATATAATTACAATTAGAGATCAATCCAGAAAGACCAATTTGATTATGAACTCAACAGTTTTTTACTGTACCTATTTTAAGTGGAGAAAATGGATAAATTTGAAATGTACAGACTTTGAATAATTTGATGTTAAATTGAAAAACTTGAAACGTTGTCAATGATCTGAAGTTAATCCAACTCACCCAATAGTTCTAAATTTGTTTGTAAGCGAGCTCACTGATTTCTATATTAAGAAAATACAACTTAAAAGTATTAAAACCTTTAATATCAAATAACAATTTAAGTAACGTTAAAAAAAGTTACTGTTTATATTTTTTCAAATTTAATGAATCAATTTACATATTTCACCGACCCATAAATAGGTCAAATACGATTGAAAAAATTATTATTCCATTGGAATATTATTTTAGGGTTAAATATGTTTTTTTGTATGTTTAAGTGAATTTTGAAATTAGTTTTTTTTCAAAACTTTATATCAATTTAGTCTTTTATCTTTAGAAATGCGTGAATTTAGTCTTTCTTACCAATTTTTGGTAAGTTTATTTGACATTTTAAACGTATTTTATGATAATATTTGAGTTAACATTGAAGCGAAAATGTGTCAAACGGTGTAAACAATTCAAATACTATCATAAAACGCGCTTAAAACGTCAGATAAACTTAACAAAATTTGATTAAAAAGAAAACTTGAGATACCAAAAACATATTTAAGCTATTATTTTATTATTTTCTTAACCTTGTATTGGCACGGAAATATAAAAGAAACAACTTTATGCGATAATAAATAAGAAATGATCTATTACATATGCATTCATCGTTAGTACTCGTAGTTGCCTCTTTATAAAAGGTTGATTATCATTTTATCGCAATCAATACCAATAATTAATTAATTAATTAATTATTTTTTATTAATTATATTGCCTTTTTGAATTTATAAAAAATTGATCATAATGAGTTGACAGAAAATTCATTTGTATACATTCTGTCGATTTTTGTTGTCTATCATAGTCCAACATATTTACTTATATAAAAAACATAAATAAGTCATATGTGGAGATGATATTATTATAGATCAAGTTCGTAGACAAATACATCACAATTTTATTAGTTATTAGACATGAAACTATGACCAAAACTAACAACACCAACATGATTTTTTAAAATTGTAATATTAATTTGTAATTGATAAGGTTGAAAACAAAGTCAAATAAATTGTACTATTGTAAGGTTCACTTTCTTTTTTGCCCTTAATGTTTTAGGGCCTAGCCTTCTGATAGGCCTAAGGCTAGTCCATAAGATGTCTTAAAACTTCACTTTTAGCCCTAAACCATCATTCTGCTGTTTTTCTAGAAAACTGTTACCCTCCTCTCTCTTAGAATTGCAACAAAGAGCTCTACTAGGGTTTGACCCCATTCTTCCTCTAAGCTTGGTTAACGTTTCTCTCCATGTAAGTTGAGCTCCAACTCTCGTCTCTCTATTTCCAGTCTTTTGTTCTGGTTCGAAAATGGGTTCTTTTCAGAACCTCACCTTCGTGCTGGTGTTCCTTTATTTTCAGTTTCTAGTGCTCTTGGAATTGTGGTGCCCTTCTGCTAGTGCCTAAACCTCCCTCACAATAACTTTTGTTAAGGTAAAGGAAGTTAGGGTTTTGCGTTTCTATGCTATTTTGTCTGCTATTGGAATGTTTTGTACTCTTGAATGCTTGTGTGGTGTTGTTGACGGTATGGAAAATGTATGCTGTGCTTCTGGTCGTGACGGCATGCGTGAGAGCAGGTGAGTTATGCTGAACTCGCCCAGACGAGTTGGGTGGTCGCTCAAAACGAAAGCTCTCGCTTAAGCGAAGAGCTCTCACCTGAGCGAGAACAACAACAACTCACCCCCTCTTTGTTTCGAGGGCTCGCCTAAGCGAAGGCCACTTGCTTGAGCGAGATGGACTAGCTTGAGCGAGACCTTAAGGTGCTCTCTATTTGCAGTCTCGCCTAGGCGAGAGCTGATAGCTTGAGCGAGGGGTTCTTCTCGCTTGAGCGAGGGGTTCTTCTCGCCTGAGCGAGAGCTCTTTAGCTTGAGCGAGATTCACAAAGTTGATTGTACATGTATGTGTTTTACATGATTGGGTGATTTGTGCTTTAAATAGTTCAAGTATGATGTCATGTATGCTCTATATGATATATTGGGATTTGAATTGATGAGATTGGTATGAATGAATTCATGAAACATGATGGGGTGGTTGGTTGGATATTGGTATGAGTTTGTTATGCATGATAAATCTATGGTTGGTTGGTGAGACATGATTATGGTATGAGTTGGACGTAATTCCATGAACCTCTTGGTGAGATCTCATGGCGGTACCTTATGTGATGGACGTAATTTCATGAACCTCTTAGTAAGGTTTCATGGTGGTGTCGTAGTGTATATAATTAGATATGGATTCAAGTAAGGATTGCATCCTAAAACTCTAAAGTGTCAGTTAGTCTCACGTAGAGCGGACTGACTCAAGTGGTGAGAGTAGTAGGAGACCCTAGTTTTTGGCAGGATAATGGCCTTAGATGTTTAAAGGTTAACCTTGTGCGTGGTAGCACTAGTGCAGATTTTGCTTTTTACCTCGCCTTATATGCCTCGGTTGGTCAGGAACCGAAGCATATAATGGCATGGTGGCATTTTTGGCAATTCCAGGCAACTTTTATGCCTCGGTTTAGTTAAAACCCGAAGCAAAAGAGGGTTATAGGCTTCGGTTCGCTTAAAACCGGTGCCAAAAGTTGTTATATGCTTCGGTTCCAAAGACTTGAAGCCAAAAATGGGGCTGCATTTTTCAAAAATGCCACTAGCCGGTGCCAAATAGTTTTACATGCTTCGGTTGTTAATGGAACTGAGGCCATAGGGTTTATTTAGGGCTCAATTTCGCGAACCCCCTTTCTCTTCTTCTTCCCTGCGCCTCTGCAACAACACTCTCTCTTCTCTCTCCGTTGCAACCACTGCCACAGTTCATTTAGAACCGAGGCATAAAAGCGCCTATATGGCCTCGGGTGATAACCGAGGCCAAAAGGCACCCCTTTTTGGCCTCGTCCCAATATGCCTCGGTTCCAAAACCGAGGCAAAATGAGAAAAATAATTGGGGCAAAAAGCCCTTACTGCACTAGTATAGGGTGAAACACATTGGCAATGGATCTGCATAGCAGTAGAGGCCACCACAAGTATAAGCATCTAGTGAATCCGACTGATTATATGTATCCGGATAAATTGAGTCTTAGAGTCTTGTTGCTTGCTATCACTTGCTTGGTTGATTTATGTGTTCTTGACTTTTAATTTATATGCTTAATTGTATGATAAAAAGCTTTTTACTCTAGCTTACCCTTCTTGCTTGTGTCTCTCTTCTTGTGTGATTTTCCTTTTTGCAATGATCACCAAATCCCTTGGTGTGAGCAGATATGGGAATTCCTAGAGATCGTAGTAATGACGAAAATGTTGCAGCTTAGTTGGGCATGGTTTAGGGTTGGGCTCACTGTTGAGCCCATGTTTGAAGAGTTTTCATTATTTTTGTAATCCCCTTCTTATGAGCAAGCCTTTGGACATTTGTTGAACATTTTAATTCTGTTCATGGCATCTTGGTGTGCCTAGTCTTTTCTTCAAGTCTATTCATGGCTAACTGTAATGGTTGATATGTGTATACTTCGTGGTATTGCTCTTTATATTATATTTTATGTGATGTTTCATTTATAGGATTTTTCCTTATTAAATGAGATGTTACAACTATCACCCGATATCAATTATTATATTTCAAATCTTTTTCATCCACCAAGAAATTTTAATATTTCTTATAGAATTCAAATTATTCTTCCTAAATTAAGTTTGTTATGTATACATACTTATCTCCAATAAATAATAATTCACATATTCAAATTATATTTCTATATCAGAGTATTGTTTGAGATGATGACAGTATGCATAAACATTTGAAAAGTCATTCATGCAAGTGGAAGAGAAAGCCTACTCGAAAGCCTACTCGAGGGCAACAATATGAAAATTATGGTTGTCCTAAAAAATTATAGTTAAACGGTTCCATGTATCCATGATTCTTGAACCTTTTTGCATGGCAATAGGAAGGAGATAAAAAAATATAGTGGAGTAGATCCACTGAAGTACAATAGAATCAAGGGTGGTTCATTGTTTGTGATCAACATCAGTTGGAGTTAAACATTTCTTTCCAGGTTGAGGGATGATATGCTAAAGACCTCTCATAACCCGAGCATGAGTTGCAAAAACTTCAGCCTACATAATATAATGATCCTTCTCCATTTCCAACATAAAGGGGATGTTATTTTTTATATTAGAGACAGTGACTGTCGAGCAAAGTTTAGGTTTATCCGAGGAGGACTGTGGTGGAGTGATTGGTGAGGAACAAGGTGCGGAGTTGGTTAGAGACATGGCGTTAATGGTGGGGCACTGAGTACGACGAAAAGATGAGACAACGATTGGGTTGTCAATGGTGACACACGATAGCGGGCACCAGGGGACGATGCGCTAGTAGGAGAAGAAAGGGAGTGAGGGTGCATCAACAAGTTGTTGGTGGATATGAAAGACATGATGAAGATAGGAAATAACATCAACAATGGCGTGGGGTGGTGCATAAAAGAGAAGGGATGCACGACCATCAAATGTAAGAAGACGCGTGGGCAAAGAAGGTTCTAGGGGTTTATCTTGCTCTGTTTTGCACGTTGTTGACGACTAGGACGAACAACAACAGAGCTCAACTGTTGTCGAAGGAGGCAATGCACAAAGAAGAGGAACACTACGCAAAGAGATGGAGTAGGATCAAAAAAGGCTAGTGATATCATGTAAGATAGAAAGATAATTTTAACATTTGAAGCCAGTTAAGCTAGCATAGTCTTCAATATATAAGAAAGACTTCTCACAATTGATGAGAAAAATTAAACAATGAAAGAAGAAAATGTTGTAAATAATTTATTTCATGTAACGAGTGAATTACGTTAAGATTGTCTAAAATATTCAATCTCGTATCTTAATTTTTTATGAGTTAACTTGACTCACTTTGAAGATACAAACATATTACCATATAAACTCTTAGATTTTAAGTGGATTAGGTAATATAAAACTTTTGCCTTTTGAAATATGGCATAAAGTTATAACAATGTCTGCATATTGCAAAAAAAAAATAGTTGGTGGAATGAATTATATGAACCAAAAACATTTATCATGTGCTATTAGTTATATGTGCTTTATCAAAATATGTATTGATTGTATATTCTATTTTTTTTCATTATAAGTTTTAATTTTAGATCTAGTTATTGTCTATTGAAAATCAAATGTAATGATACTAATGGGGTTGGTTTCATTATGAATAAAAGATGTTCTAAAAAGTTTTTCAACTATTCAATTTCATTACTATCAATTTCAGGAGCAATAAATTTTAATTTCATTGTTGACCTTACAATAATTGCTTGTCTGTTTGATCTCTATATAATCATGTCACCTTAAATGTAAACTTGTAATTATTTGTTGATTTTTTCTCATGTGAGGGATCTATTAACACCATTCTAATATGAGGAGAAATATTTCCCAGAGTCTTGAAAATACATCCCAATGATCTTAAATGGAATGTTAAGTGTACCTATTCAATCTACATATTACATAAGCAATGTTTAGTTTATTAAACATAATTAAGTGTAATAAACTCATAATCATATTAAGCATTCAAATTGAGAAATTAATTCTTCTATATTTTTCTTTAATTTAAATTTCTTATTATAAGACATGCTTATTGGTTTAAAGTCGTAATAGCTAAACTTTGTAAGACATTTTTCAACGTATTGTTCTTAGGATAATGATATACTATCTTTGTTCCTTGTGACTCTAACTACCATAGCTACACTTGATAATAGAAAGAATGGATGATATAGAAAATATTGAATAAACTCTTAATAAAGGTTAGCTAATATACAAAAATGTGAATATAAACTATATAAAATTACAAATAGACGTTGCGAAAAAAATATAAAAAACGGACTTTGTAAAAATACAAATGTTAGAAGATGATAAAAAAAAGAAGTAAATAAGCTAAAACTACAAAGGATAGACTATAAAAAAAATTGTAAATAATAGATTATTTAAAAATATAAAGGATAGACGTATGCTAAACCGGTCAGTTGAACTCGTCTAATAGAGTTATCATGTTTTAGAATAAATTAATATTTTAAACTCTTCTTCATAGTAATTATCTTAAAATAACAAATTATAAATAGTAAATAGTATGAATAGTTTAATAATTCACTTCATTTGAAAATAAAATCACATTGAATAAATTAAAAAGTACATATGTCTTTTGTGATTCATTGACTTTGTTACGAACTAATTAAACATATGCATTACAAACTATTTTGATAGATTTATTAATTTTGTTTATTAAAGTACTTATATATATATATATATATATATATATATATATATATATATATATATATTAGATTCTATTTGTCAATGTGTTAACATTCTTATCAATTCATAATAGATGAAGTTAACACATTGATAAAAATTACACATGAAAAAAAAAAATTCTAATGATTTTAAAATACAATTACATTACTAACTCATAAAGTAATTATAACTAATTTATTGAAAGGAACTACAATTACAAATAAGTCAATAAATAATTTTTAGTAAATTATTATTAAATGTAAAATAATGAAACAAATTAAAAATTATTAATGGAATTAAGTTTTAGGATTTTGTTTAGTTATCTATACCAAAACTATTTTAAAATATTTTTAATATCAAAATTTGTATCCTCATTCTCTCAATCTCTTTTATGGTTGGTAAGAAAGAAATTCAAATTATCATTAACACATTAACAATTTACTGTTTCAAAATTTATTTTGTTCTATAATCACCACACACATAAACTATATAAACAAACAACAAAAAATATCAACTAACATAACTTAAAAAAATTTATAAGGGACCAATAAATTATCAATCCGATTCAACCCTTTTTTGTGTGGTTGGTGCAAGGCACTTATAGGATATTCTTATATAAAACTACATCAACATGTCCATTGCCAAAAGAACACATGCAAAAAATATATAAAGAAATTTAATAACTTGACTTGATTAAAAAAGGATAACGAATAATTTAATCTCTTTGATTTTATAATATACGAATAAATTTCACGTATCTAAAGTTATAAAAAAATAAAAATTGGATAATGAATCCAATATGTGAATCAAAGATTGATAGTTCTTCAAACACATGGCATCACTTATTTCTGATAAAGTTCCTTTAGCTGAGTGTTTTTTTTTAGGTAAAGTTTTATTTTGTGAATCATGTAGAGTGAGAGTCAATAGTTAGGTGGTGGGATAATAAAACAGTGTATATCATTAACCTCTTCAAAAAATAATTAAAACCCCCGCAATTATTATCACATTATATCATTCAGTGGATCATTCTAAATTCTAAATTATGTTAATTTGAGGCGGGTTTTTATAATCTCCAGAAAATAATCCTCACAAAATATCAGTTATATATATATATATAAAACTTTATTAAGTGACCATATTGATCGAATTTGATTTGACCATGTTCTATTCTGTTTACCAAACAACTTCAATAATATTTTTTTTATTATGAGCAAATGTTTATTCGTAGTCTATATCAATTAAAAATATAGAATCAAGCTACAGGTAAAACATTTAAGTCAAAAGTAATATTATAAAGGCTTAAATACCTTTTTAGTCCTCATTTTCGTAGTGTTTGTTGGGAATGGTCCTCATTTTCACATAATGTTTAAAATGGTCCTCATTTTTATCGAATGTTTAGAATGATCCTCATTTTCGCAATTCGTGTTTTATTTGGTCCTTTTCTGTAATGCCGTTTAAATCATTAACGGAGCATTGTACATGTGACACGATTTGTATTAGGGTGTATTACGTGTACTGTACAGGTGGTTTAATTAGATATTTGGGGATAAATAAGTGAGCTAGGGTTTTGGTAGGGAATGTTTGGCAGTTGGTGAGTTTTGACAATCTTGTTCCTTCATTCCCAATTGGAGCACACACCCAGCAATTTGAGAAAGAGTGATGTTAACAATTAAAGAGTTAATTATTGATGCTTACAAATACCTTATTGCTATACCTCCAAGGTATCTCTACTGTACAAATACATGATTTCTATACAAATACCTGATTTCTGTACAAATACCTGATATCAATTGGGAATGGAGGAACAAGATTGCCAAAACTCACCAACTGCCTAAACATTCCCTACCAAAACCCTAGCTCACTTATTTATCCCCAAATATCTAATTAAGCCACCTGTACAGTACACGTAATACACCCGAATACAAATCGTGCCACATGTACAATGCTCTGTTAATGATTTAAACGGCGTTATAGAAAAGGACCAAATAAAACACGAATTGCGAAAATGAGGACCATTCTAAACATTCGGTAAAAATGAGGACCATTTTAAACATTCTGTGAAAATGAGAACTATCCGCAACAAACACTACGAAAATGAGGACAAAAAGGTATTTAAGCCTATTATAAAATACAATTTTACTACACCTTACCCAAGTACAAAAATTATGAGCATGTGATAAGTCTCCATATCAAGTACAAAAATTAAAGTAAAACCAGGTTAAAATCATAACTAATGATGCACACAAAATAGTAACGAACAGGGAAGCCACAATTTGTCAAAGTGAGTTGAGTTGACTCACCACAAGTCGGGTTAAAAATAGTGAATCTAACCTGGTTTACTTTATGGTGAATCAGAAATTTTACAATCCGACTTAATTTATCAAGGGTTAGTACATAAAAAATTATTTATGTATTTATTTTTAAGTATTCAAATATTTAAATGATTTTATAAGCAACCCATGAGATGTTAATCATAGTAAAATCAAGAATAAATGTCTTCATTATGCTCACCACCAATATATGATGAATTGTTTCCAAGAAAGTGTCCATATTGTCCAAAAAAATATGGCTAATATTACACATTTTTTGTCATGCTATTCAACAAAATATATATAAATAAAACTACACATTTTTGTCATGCTAATTTAGAAAAAATTGTTTAAGACGGTTGCTTGAGTAATTTATTATAAAAATTATATTTAAAGATTAAAGTATCAACATATATAACTTGACAATCAAATTAATGAAACATTCAAACTATTCAAATATTATTGAACAACATTCTATCATTTAAAAATATGAAATTGTGAACCTATATAATTAGGAATAGTAAATAATTATTAAAAAAAAATAAAAAATTGTTAAAATATGTTGGTGGGTTAAGTGGTCAACCCACCCTCAACCCGGCTCAAACTCGTTTAACCCGTGGGTTAAGTGAGTCGGGTTGAGTTCAACCCACTTTTAAAAAAAACTGAATTCTTCTCAACCTAACCCGGCTCGAACCCGTGGTGAGCCGGGTTAGCTCATGGGTTGAAACTCATTTTGACATCTCTAGCCACAAAATAGAAATGAACGTGCTAGGAAGGGTTTTTTTCCCTAATCAAATCAAGTGGGTTTTAGCCAATTTAAAGATATTTATCATGTTTCAAAATAAATTATTAAGTGAAAGTGAGGAGAAAGATGAGAGATAAAACCATGAAAATGAGGAACAAATAGTGTGGAGCTTGGAAGCAACAATTCGAAGAGAACAAGAACGAACGAGAAAGATGCGGTGAATTTGAGAGAATAACATTTAGGCCACTTATAAATTTAATATTTAGAATTTATGGGTAGGTTGGTGAGCCAACTCGGCACACCACAGGTTCAACTCCAATTTTTTAGTGGGTTGAGTTTATTTTTGGCCAAATTTGTAGTTTTTTTAACCCAACCCATCTTGAACACGTGGCGTGGTGGTGGGAGACTGGATTTTGAAACGTGTAGCCAATGTTTCAAAGCAATATATTGAATGAGGCGGGAGTCAAGTGAACCAACTCAAAGTCGATCCTTTGAGAAATGTTGGTAATACACGATAACATATGGCATCATCTGATATGTACAACCCCGCAAGTGTTGTGAAGATGTCACATGTTCATCAAGATCCGTAGTTCCGTCTATCGATCCATAGTAAGGCTTCTCCACTTGGGGAGAAGTTCTATCTCCATTATCCCATCTACAAAGGGATGTTGTCTTGGCTTCCCTACTCCTCCAAAAGTCTGATTGGCCCGTGACTCTTTTCTCCATGTTGTCTCTCCTTCCTCCTCCTCACCTCCTTACTTTGTTGTTGACGTGATGCTTCCGCACGTCAAGATGTGTCCTCCAACTACCTGTGTATTCTCTAATTGTCTTCTCGCATCTTATTGACCTCTTTTGCATTCTTACGCATTATTTCTTCTAATTGGTTATTGTCTATGTATTTCTTGACGAATCTCTTCTATAATCTCTTGCAACGCTGCAATTTGATCTACCATGTTCTTTGTTGAGACCATTCCTTCCAAATATACCTCAGTTTCACGATGGATGTCACTGTTCTTGTAAGGTATGATATTATTCTTATGTTACTTGTCGGGATATACTTTGTCTTCAAGATTAGGATGTCCTCACCAAGTCAGATATAATGAACCACAGGAAGTACCTGCAAATGCTCCAACGAATGGTAATTTTCAGTAATGATAGCAGTCCTGAGTCACCTTTATATACCCAACTCTTATTAATTACCTCTAAGAACATTTATATCCCTTCATAAATGCTAATAAATACTCTATTATAATTGTCGTCGTATTGTTTAAACAACACATCATTGGCTTGTGAAAGCTAACAGGTCCTATCCGAGGTGTATAAGTTTAGTTGGTCTAATACTTCTCGTTTCATACCTTTGATCTAGTGATGTCAACGGGGCGGGTAGGGTATGGATAATAGTGCCCTCGTGCCCTACCTGTTGGATAAATATTTGCCCCGTACCCTACCCATATCCATATCCGTCGGGTATCCGTTATGCAGGTACCTGCCTATTTTTTTAATATCCGTGGGTATCCACAGGTACCCACGGATATTTACAAAATTATTTAAAAAACAAATATTTAATCATAAATTTAAATAAAATAAAATAAAATACATTATTGTCATAAATTTTAAATAAAGTTCAAATAAACTCAAATTCATACAAGTCCAAATAATTATAAAAGTATATATAAAATGAAGTTCAAGACCATGAAAATTCTTTAATTGGTGCTTTGATCAACAAGCCCACTTCCTCCGATTGATTCCTGAAAAATAAACAAATAATAAACCTCAACTGTCACGTGCTAAGTATACTTATTTTGATTCCATCATTTGACAACAAACATACCATAGACGTCAATATATCTATATAGGGTTTGATGTATATGCTCAATTTCAAAGAAAGGAAAGAGAAGAATGTCAAGGGGTGTGCTGTCTCGGAACCAAGGTCAGGACCGAGGTGGATGTCCGATCTCCTGAGTATGACGTCAGAGCCGAGCTCGGGATCCCACCTTCATATATCTTAATTTTTCCAATGAATCGCTATTTCTCTGCTCCTTGGTCAGAATTATTTACTGAAATTATTGGATCAAATGCACACGGGCCCATAATGGAAATAAGAGAATAATAGAAACGTGGCCCACGAAAACAAACTCCCTGGAAGTAATGCCTAATACTGAGGGCAGTTTCCCTAGATATGAGGAGGACTTATAGGAGTGGACCAAGGACTATCATGAATCTCAGATATGTAGGCGGTTGATAAAAAACTTCTATATAGGCATGGAATAAAGTGAAGGAAGACATGACTTTTTTCTTTGCCTTTAAAGAGAACTTCCGAGAAGCATATTATTCACGTAATATTTGTTGTATCAATCGAGGAGATCATTACTAGAGGTAAAGAAAGAAGAATTGTTCTTGATCTAATATCTAATCAACAGATTGGGATCGGAACATTGGCACCCACTGTGGGGTCCGGTAAAACCAAAAGCCTACCCCACTAATTTGGAGTAAGATATGACGATTACGACAGTCAGAAACAATGGAGGTGATCCTCCTACAAGAGGTCGCTTGAAAATGTTATGAGAACAACTTACGTGCAGAAGAAGGGCTTATAACATAGCTCAAACCTCTCTCCCCATTACAAAGGAGCAGGAGGCCGACCTCGATCCTAGGCCCTCTGATGACACATATGGTCCTAAGCCACCAGGAGACCTAAAGGAAATAGAAATCTCTCTAGGAAGGAAAGTGAAGGTCGGTACCAACCTCGACCCGCAGTTGGAATCTGATCTCTGTCGCGTCCTTCGTTCCAACCTTATGTCTTTCGCCTGGACAGCAAAGGATATGCCAGGAATAGATCCTGACTTTATTTTTCATCATTTAAGGGTTAACCCCAAAATTAAACCAAGATTTCAGAGATGAAGAAAGCTCAATGAGGAAAAAGCAGAAGCTGCTGCAGAAGAAATTCAAAAACTTATGGAAGCGGGCCATATCATAGAAATACAATATCTCGAATGGCTTGCTAACGTTGTCATGGTGAAAAAGGCTAGTGGAAAGTGGAGGATGTGTGTGGACTTCACAAACTTAAACACAACATGCCCGAAGGATTCATACCCCTTACCAAACATAGATGCGTTGGTAGACAGAGCTTCTGGATGCGGATTACTCAGCTTTATGGATGCGTATTCAGGGTACAATCAGATAAGGATGCACCCTGAGGACGAAGACAAAACCGCTTTTATGGGATCGAAAGCAAATTTTTGTTATCAGGTGATGCCTTTTGGCCTAAAGAATGCATGGACGACGTATCAGAGGATGATGGATAGAATTCTACAACCGATGTTGGGAAGAAATGTAGAGGCCTGTGTAGATGACATGGTAGTCACCTCCGCCAACATAAAGGATCACACAAGAGATCTCCAGGAATTATTCGACACCATCAACAAACATCAGCTAAGGCTGAATCCTGAAAATTGTGTTTTTGGGGTCAAAGCAGGTAAATTCTTGGGTTTTATGTTGACTGAAAGGGGGATAGAAGCAAACCCCGACAAATGCATGGCAATCATAAATATGAAGAGTCCCAAATGCGTACGCGAGGTGCAACAGCTCACAAGTCGGATGGCCACTCTAACCCGATTTTTAGCAAAAAGTGGCAAAAAAGGACACTTATTCTTTCAATGTTTGAAGAAGAATGAGAAATTTCAATGGACGTCAGAATGCAAACAAGCCTTCTTTGAGTTAAAGGAATATCTAAGCCGACCTCTTGTGCTTACCAGACCTGTGTTAGGTTTCCCGTTACAGTTGTATTTAATTGTGACTGAACAAGCGATAAGCTCGGTACTGATACAAGAAAAAGAAGGGGTGCAGCGACCGGTATACTTCGTGAGCAGATTGTTACATGGCGCGGAAAAATGGTACCCGATTCTAGAGAAAGCAGCTCTCATAATAGTGGTCACTGCAAGAAAGCTTAGGCCTTACTTCCAGCGCTTCAGTGTCATTACTAAGACTGATCTTCCTGTTAAACAAGTTTTAAAGAAGCTGGACATGACAGGTCGTATGGTGAAATGGGCCATGGAGCTTGCAGAGTATGACGTCTCATACGAACCCCGGGGCCCTATTAAAGCACAAGCCTTGGCCGACTTCGTTGCCGAGTTAACTCTGCCACCGTCCACAAACGAGGTTGTCAAACTCGGCCCGACAAATGAAACTCCTGCAAAATGGTTGTTATCTGTGGATGGTGCTTCAAATCAAAGAGGAAGTGGGGCTGGCATAGTTCTGGAAGGCCCAGGGGGCATCCTTATCGAGCAATCCCTCAAATTTTCCTTCAAGGCTAGCAACAACCAAGCTGAATATGAGGCTTTAGCCGCTGGAATGTTACTAGCTAAGGAAATGGGAGTAAAACATCTTACAGCTAGGAGTGATTCTCTATTGGCCACTGGACAAGTGAAAGGTGACTTCGCTGCTAAAAATCCTCAACTGGCGCGATACTTAGATTACATCACAACGTTATCAAAGGCCTTTATCACCTTCGAGTTAATCCATGTACCCTGCCAAGAAAACAATCGAGCAGATTTACTCTTTAAACTCGCTAGTTGCACAAAGCCGGGACAACAAAGGTCGGTCATAAAGGAGACGTTGATAGCCCTACGAATCGATATATGTGGACAAACTGCAATGATGGCAATAGAACAGAGGGCAGAAAATAGCAAAGTTTATATGGAGAAACATTGTCTGTAGATTCGGTGTACCTCATCGCATAATATCAGACAATGGGACTCAATTCTCGAGCTCTCAAGTCAAGAAATTATGTAGTGAGTTGGGAATCAAGCAACAATTTTCATCAGTGGAACACCCTCAGACCAATGGGCAAGCGGAAGCAGCAAATAAAGTCATTTTAAGAGCACTTAAAAGGAGGATATTAACTGTGAAGACATCCTGGCCTGACGAGCTCCCTCGAATCCTTTGGGCATATCACATAACCCATCAATCGACGACACAAGAAACCCCTTTCAGCCTAGTCTATGAAACTGATGCCCTCCTCCCTGTAGAAATTGGTCATCCAGCAAGTGAGTCTTCTGGCTTGATACGAAGCAACGACGAGCAAGGCCTCAGAGCCAACTTAGATGCCTTGGAGGAGGTCCGCGAATTAGCGAGGATAACAAGTGAAGCGGCAAAGAGACGGATAGAGAGACGATACAAAACCAAAGTCAGACCCCGGGATTTTAAGGTAAATGACTTGGTCCTCAGACGAGCTCATGCAATTGAAATAATAGATAAACTCTCACCTAAATAGGTAGGCCCCTTCCGAGTCAACACGGTCCTGCAGGGGGCGAATAAAGATTGGAGACCTTGGACGGGATAACCATTCCAAGAACCTGGAACGCAACAAACTTACGGTTTTACTTTAGTTAAGAGTTTTTCATTCTTTATTTCATTCGCGCATCTGTAACCGAATACTTGCTATGATTGAATAAAAACCCCACACTCTTTTTCCCTCCGAGCAATCTGGAAAACCGGAGGGTTTTTTAACGAGGTGGGTTTTTTCAAGTTATGACTAGATTTTTATGATTAATAAATACCGACCTTGCTATGTGCTTGGTACCGACCTCGGTATGCTGAGGGCTGACACTGGTCCGACCTTGCTATGTGCTTGGTATCGACCTCAGTACGCTGAGGGCTGACACCAGACCGACCTTGCTATGTGCTTGGTACCGACCTCAGTACGCTGAGGGCTGACACCGTTTCGACTTTGCTATGTGCTTGGTGTAACATCCCTGGCGTACCACGCCCAGAGCATGTCAGGTTACTACAGCCCGATGCACCCCAACCCCTCACCCTTCTCCGTCCATTCATACTGGGTGGGTTGTTGCCAGTGGGAATCGAACCCCCA
>Ga0214542_1003355_pt1 | contig 32762 bp, 17 predicted proteins | sample CNSS1metaG_FD_160096 | JGI IMG/M metagenome (GOLD analysis project Ga0214542, IMG submission 160096) | Root nodule microbial communities from cowpea collected in UCLA plant growth center, Los Angeles, California, USA - CNSS1 | ecosystem: Host-associated > Plants > Roots > Nodule | place: USA...
GAGTAGTCGGTCTAGGCCGACTATTTGTCTTGATAGCTTACGTTGATGTAGGTTAGGCTAAGCCGACCTAGGCTGGATACTTGGCTGTCTTGATATGCACACTTTTTACTTGGTTGAGTTTGGCTAGATACGGTACAATAAAAATATATATATAAAATATGGTTTATGGTATAGAAGTCTAAAAAGGTGTTGGATGCTTAGCTAATATATATTATTTTAATTTAAAAATATAAATGAAATATAGGAAATAATATTTAAAATAAAACTATATTTCAATAGAATTGATTAGTTTTGAAAAAAAAAATTAACCTATAATTTGTCCCGGGGTTAGATTTCTTAAGTAAACCGAACGCATTTTCTGATCTACTCTATTATTTTACTATTAATGTGTCATGTCACTTGGATTCAGAGGTCGATCAAGATCTCTTTCACGCATGACTTAAGTTGATAAGATATTTAAATTTGCTTTACTATATTGACTTATGACAACATTATTATACTTTTCTAAAAATGTTCATAAATGCCCAGTTATGTTTATCTTAATTTCTAAAGTATTTAGGAATTCATTGTATCATATTTTTGTATTAGCTCTTAAGAAATAGTTAGATAACACTACTAAGATTATTCGTGTGTTAAACATTAAAGAATTTAATAAAAAAAAACCTTTAAATTTAGGATAAATTTATTATTATTAAGTCTTTTTAATTAAAAATTAATTATATGGTATTTGAGGTAGAGACTAAAATTATTTTTTAAATTACAGTAATTAAAGATTTCAAATTTATATATAGAGAACAGATTTAGAGAATATGTGAATATTGAAATATAATAAAGTGATTTTCTTTTTAGGTGGTTGTTTGGTTTCTTAATTATGTATATTGGAACAAGTGTGGGCTAAGTGATGCCAAAGTTGAATTGATGATGAGTCGTTTTTGTTTACTTAGGGTTGTGAGATAATCATTGATCTTCTTCTACATGCATGCACTTACCACTCGTGCTCTTCTTCAACTTTGCTTACAATAATGGTTTGCTCAAAGATTTATGACACCCAACGTGTATCTTGTCGGTCTACCTTTTAGCCAAATTATGCCTCCAAATAATGGCCCTCCACCTCTATTCTCTACCAAAAACTACTTTAACTGTCTTGGGTGAATGTGGTCGCATCCATTCAACATATCCCAAAATTAACCTCTTCATTTTCACCGGATCATAATTAGTGAAGACTAATAATTTTGGAAAAATAAAATAATATGTTTAAAATTTATAAAACATCATTCTAAATAAGTTCTTCTAATTTCATCATTTTACTCATTGAATATTTTTATATTTGAAAATGTTTCCTTGTATCACGTTTCAAAGAATTAATATCAAACTTGTCACCTATAATTCTTTGAACTTCAAGAAATGACTCATCTAATTGAACAATTAGATTATTAGTATAATGTTTCAGATTGTGTAAAAAATTTGAATTTGTTTTGTTTTCATCTTTACGAAAATTTTATTACTTTTGCAAAATAAATCTATTCTTTTATTTTTCACATCAATCTACTTTTTTACAAAAACAGCTTTAAATTCAAAAGTAATTTATCATAATCTAATTAAAAATTCAAAAACATAATTACTAAAAGAAAAGTCTATTATAAAATAGTACATTACTTTTTTTCTATATTCATAAAAAATGAACTTTCAAAGCTCATGAAATAAAAAAAAAATTATGTTAATTATTACACTAATATTTCACAATCAGGTGAGACAAAAGAAAATCTTCAAGAATAGAAAAGAACATAAGAAATGAGAGTAAAATAGTGAGTTTGTGTTTAACTTTCTTTTTCCTTCAAGAAAAAATAGAAAATAAAAAGGTGAGAGTGCAAGATATGTATAATGTTTGAAAACTCAAGAGACAAGGTCAAAGAAAAAAAAAACTTAGTAAATATTTTTATTCTATTATATTTGATTTTATATTTTATTATTTATTAACATTAAATGTTGTGCTTCATAAAATAATAAAAAATATATAATTTAATTTTCATCCATTTTCAGTGTTACATATAATTTAAAAGTTTCAAAAACCTTTAAAAACTTCAAAAAAAAAATTGAGGGGACCATGGCTCCTCTACCCCATAAAAGATGTGCTCTTGATCATAATCATTGTCAATATATAATGGTTAAGGTGGGAAGTTTAAAGTTTTTGTTTGGTGCATGGGATGAGAAGTGGAATGTCACATATTGTAACAAATTTTCTATATGGGAAGAATTAAGGAAGAGTAACTTAAATCTAGCTAGGTATTGTTTCCTAAGAAATGTCTTCTTAGGAGGACATGCAACTTTAAATGTGATTTCTCATTATACGTTCACATTTAAGTTCAAACCTAATAACATATTACATTGAATGAAGAAATTCACAAAAAATACACACGTAACATATTTGGTGTTGTTTGCATATAGAGGTGTCAATCTCCTCAATGGCTCATGGCCCAATTCTGACCCACCTTTCATTAAGCCCTTTTTTAGGGGAGTCCTGAACGAGGGAGCCAAAAATAAACCTTAATCCCTAAAGCTCCCTCTCAAGGGAGTTAAGGTCAAGGTTAAGGTGAGCTTGGTCACCCTAAAAAAATACTTTGAGTCTAAGTCATAGATCAAGTCCGGTTGTATCAACTGGTCTAGACTGAAGGTCGAGAGTGATTAGTCGGGTTGAGCAAGGGACAAACACGAGCAAACTCATCCCAACAATTGACACGAATTGACCCTTGTGAATTATCGACACGAGCCAAGGCTTGTTGACGAACGACATGAGCGATCCTGACTGACGATCGACATGGGCTGGGCCAGGATGACGAACGACACTAGATACAAGACAACTCAAACCGACCGCCAACACAAACTGACTTGGGCCGACAGCCGACACAGGCCCACCCGGGCAAACGGCCGACACAGGCATGCCCGAACCAATGGCCAACACGAGCTAGTCTAGGCCAATGACTAACACAAGCCAAGGCCAATGGTCGACATAAACTAGCTCGAGCTGACAACTGACACAGTCTGATAGCGGCACGAGCCCACGACACACGCCAATCACCAACATATATTGGGCCCACGACTCACACCTAGAGGCGCCAACCCAAGCCTGATGATAGATATGGGACAGGCCTGACCGACGGGCAAGATGGGCGAGCCAGGGCCAATGTTTAAGACCTGATGGGCAAGCTAGGGCCAACGTTTGAGACCCAATGGTCCTAACTTGATGGCTAATACGGGTCGTCCCTGACCGACGGACGACACGAGCTTGGCTAGGTTGACAACCGACATAGGTCAACCCCACATCTAAGACGGCCTATGGGTTGGCCTTGGCCCACAGAGCTTTTGTGGGGCTTTTGGCCCTATGGGCTTTTTTAATTGGAAGCTTTTTTCCTTATGGACTTTTTTGACTCTTGCCCACGAGGGCAGGTCCATGCCTTGTGACTGGGACAAATTGAAAATTCTATTTGCATATTTGAATTTGAGAATTTTGGAAAGAAAGATGAGGGAGCGGTGAATGATGAGCATTGAGTGAGGAGCGGTGACTGATGAGGGAGACATGATGGTAAACGGTGAGGGAGACACAACAATCATTGGTGAAGGAACAACGAGTCACGCGAGTGAGAGAGGTGATGAAACAAAATGTTGTGCTAGAGATTGAGTGAATGCGTGAAAAAGGAGATAGAACACAAGTGAGGGAGGGAGACAATGTTCTTCTTTAGTGAAAATAAGGGAAGGAATGGAAAATTTTATTTCCCGTAATTTTCATTTCGGATTATATTTTTCATTAGGCTAAAGCCACATTTTTTATTTATATTGCCCTCCCATTTTAGAGCAACACTTTTCTGATCGCAAAATAAAGTATCTACAACTTATTAATCATAGGTTTTGATGATATTTATGTCATATTTATAAAAGTGTTATATATACTATGTTTAGGTCATACTTATTTATCCATTATCTAGTTTAGTGTGACCTAAAGTACACCATGTTGTAGTGAGACATTCATAGAGTGTTATATTTGATCATATTTAAAAAATGCTTAGTATTTCTAGCACTTTAAACAATTTATAATTCATTATAATAAATTGTATTAGTATTATTTAATAAAACTAGAGTAATAATGTTGTTACAAGTTCCAAAATCCGACAAAATAGTAAAAACACAATAAAATCCCTAGCTCAAGAGTCCCCAGCTAGCCCCTTCTCTATCGCTATGCATCAATAGCATCACATGGAATATCATCTGCTCCCGTGTGATAAGTCACACGATCATCGCCAAACACAAACAGAAAGGGTGAGCTCATAAATAATTAATACATAAGTTAATAATATCAAAATACACCCAACTATTTTAATCTAGTTAGTTCTTGACCAAGACCTTAATATCCTAAGGTTTTTCAACCTTTAATTCACACAATTAATTTGACCATGGACTCATGATATATGATGCTCTCACAAACCTGCCCGTTTGTGTTTCTGCCTTTACGAACCTCCCTGCTCGTAGTCTTGCCTCTACGAACCTTCCCGCTTGTAGTCCAACTCTATGGACCTCCCCGCCCGTAGTCCAACACGCATGATCCACCAACTATGAACCTCCTTGCTCGCAGCATCTCTCAAGTGTGAGCACAAAACATACGAACCTCCTCGCTCGTATCCCCATACAAGAGTATCAGGATATGATTCTCCCTTCTCATATCATCACGTGTTCACCACCATCCATGAACTTACTCGTTCATGACATAGCATCTCCTAATCCAAGTCTCACATCACAACACCTGAACACATATAAGAAAAATCCATTGCTTGCACCGCTATCGCCTAGCGTGGCCTAATCGCCGCCAGGCGAAAATACTGCGCTTACCCGCCTAGTGGGACATCTTCGTCGCCACGTGCCAGACCCACTCCAGAGCCCCTGTTTCCCGGCTATCGCCTAGTGAGTCACCACTCACCGCTAGGCGCCCCTCAGTCTAGGGACCCCTCTGACCCTCCTGTCGCCTGATGGCCTTCCCTGTGCCTCTAGGCGCTATACCAGTAGCGTGTTAGTCACTAGTTTAGCATCTCATCCCGGTTGATGTACTTAACAACTTAGCGATATGTATCACACTAACTATGTACGAGTCTTTATTTTGCATCCTAATTCAAGGTTCCAACTAAATTATCATGCCATTTAATAACATAAGACCACAATGGCATATCCATTTATACTCATGCCAACACTTTAACATTTTCCAAAAACCACCTCCTATACGAATCCAATTCCAGTAATCAATTCCAATCATAATCCTTATGTGGTAACATTATAATTACCTCATCCATAAGAAAACAGATTCATTTATCAAAACAATAGTTCCCAACACCCAATTGCCATGTATTACATCCAACCCATGGTTTCATCTTTCAAGCCTATTTTCACCCTCCTCTCATACTCGCTGATCCATCTTAGCATTATGATCATTTGTAGTATTTTCAATTATCCTCACAAAACCCAAAACATGCATAGCCAATTAAAACAACAATTGGCACTACTGTCCCACCTATCGCCTGGCGGCACATAGTATTCTGGGAAAGCCTAGATTTCTTTCATATCAACAAAACAACCAAAATCCCCAATTCGCATTTCAATCAATTTCTTACATGAACTCAAACCAATTTTTATCTCTCCTTTTACATTCACTTCCACTAAATTATACAATTGTAATTTCATCCTAATTAGACTCAAGAGATCGAATTAATGAACCATCTTCCAAACCCTAACAAGATTACCGCAAATGAGTCTTCCCATTCAATCCCCAAGATTCATACGTAAACATAAACATTCATAATTTCACACTTTTCATGAATTCACATCGAGCACATAAATGATTCTAGAGAAACCAACCAATTACAGAATCAAAAGAAATGCAGAAAATATCCCTAGCTTGCGTCGCCTGGCGGACTCACCCTTAAAAAGAAAGTTTAATTCGTTCTTAGCAAGGTTTGAACACATCACCACACAATTGTCAAGCCAATGCATAACCATTCAACCAATTCATGTTTCGTGATAATTCCAACACTTTTAGGAATTTAATATCATGCACAAAGATAAAATATATTACTAAAATAACAAGCAATTAAATTAACACATAATTGGCATACACAGGACTTGAACCCAAGTCTTTTCATCATAACTAAGTACTCTTAACTACTTAAGCTAGTCTTTTCCACGTCATAAAGACTAATAATTAATGTTATAAAGATTTCCATTACCCGCATTTATTAAATAATTATTTAATTTCTTCGGGTCTTACACTCGTCTTGTAAGTGATTGTAGGTCTTAAATTGTAGGTGAGGATTGTGATGAGACATTTAGCTCCATGGTTAAACTCGTCACCATTCGCATAGTTCTCACCATTGCTTTCTTCAAATCTATGCTCATTTGTTAGTTTGGTGTTCAAAATGCATTTCTACATGGTGATCTACATGAGATTACATACATGCACCATCCATTAAGTTTTCGTGATCCCCTTCACCCTTATCATATTTGTTAACCGAGGAAGTTCTTCATGGTATGAAACAAGCACTTCGTGCGTAGTAACAACACTTTACTGACTATGTTTCTACCATTAGGTTCCATCATAGTGCTTCTGATTACTCTCTCTTCATCTATCAATGTGGTTCTAACTTTGCATACATTCTCCTATACGTTGATGACATCATTCTCATCACCTTATTGCATGACCTTCGCAAATCTATCATGGCATCCCATGACCTTCACAAATCTATAATGGCATTCCTTGCCTCTAAATTTGCTATGAAGGATTTTGGTTCTTTAAATTCTTTTCTCAAGATTGCAAGGACCAAATATACAGGTATCATTATTTCTCAATTACGCTCGCGACATCATTGCATGCGTCAGCATGGCCTCATGCAATCCTTCTGCTAGTCTAGTTGATACCAAGAAGAAGGTACATCATTAGGCACACCATTTGAGGATCCCATTATGTATTGAACTCCTATCGACGCCTTATAGTATATCATCTTCACTGGTCTAGCATTTCATATGTTGTTCAGCACATTTGTCTTCACATGCATGGCCATTGCATTGAACACATGCTAGCATTGAAATGCATTATGCGTTATGTTCAGGGTACCTTATAGTATGGCTTACATTTATATGCCACCACTATTGAAAAACTTATTGCTTATATTAATGTTAATTGTGGTGTTTGTCTTGAAATTAGACATTCCACATCTGGTTACTATGTGTTTCTTTGTGACAATCTCATCTCCTGGTCTTTGGAGTGTCAACACAGTCTTTCTCATTCCAATGCAAAGGTTGAATTCATAGGTGTTTCCAATGTTGTTCCTAAATCTTGTTGGCTTCGCAATCTCCTATTAGAGCTTCATTTTCCTCTACCTCAAGATACTTTGGTATATTGCAATAATGTTGGTGTCATTCATCTATCTAGTAATCTTATGCAACATCAACATACAAAACATATTAAGATGGATATTCACTTCGTTCAGGAAAAGGTAGCACGCAGTCAGTCATGAGTTTTTCATGTACCTTCCCACCACCAGATTGCTATCATTTTCACCAAAGACCTACCTCAGGTTCCTTTTATTATTTTTGAACCAGTCTAAGTGTCTGTGAACCTCCCACTTTGAGTAAGTGGGTATGATAGAAGAGATATTATTGTCCTCTCATTAAGGCAATTTGAAATTATTATCCTATGATTAAGCTAATTATTTTCCTGTAATTAAGGTACTAGTTGTTAACTATTTGGCAAGAGTACCAAATCGTTGCAAGTAGTAAAATTAAAGTCCAAGTATCATTTTCCCAAGGAATTTTTGTTTGTTTGACTAATTATTATTACTTATTGGTTTTAGCGATAATAAAGATCATGGTTTGATTCAATTTAAAACAAACACCACACGAAATCACACAATTACAAAAGTTATAATGAGGTTTAGTAAAATGCTTCATTAGGATTGGATTTTATGAACCAATTAAATGCAACAGGAATGTAATATATCTAAATTCTACTCAACATTCACATGATAAGCATACTTGCCCTAATTCCTTAGAAACAAGTTCTAAATCTATGTGTTAAAGCACCAATCCCTTAGTATGTTAACATACAATTTGCATTAAAATCAAATGTCTAGAATGACCAAGAGATTAAGTGTATTCCTAGAACTAAAACTCTTAGGTGTTCTATCCATGTCTAAGTTCCAATTTATCTTCCAATGATTTTATACTCACAAATAGCATGATATTCAATCATAAACATTAACAATCTAGATAGAACATTTGAATAACAAAAGAGAATATATTCCATTGGGAGAGTTACACAGAATATGATTTCATTACATCCAATCTCAATGAAATGGGAGTTTAACTTCTCCTATGCATCGAGAATACACAAGTTGATGAAATTGTGGTGAAATTTGAAGTCAGAATGCCTTAGAGTTTCCTTTGACCATTCACAAAATATTAACTACTTTCAGAAATTGTCTTCTCGCTTGGCGAGCACACACTCTAGCTAAGCGAGAGCTAAGTGAGAAGTGACTTCTGTTTCACTTTCAACTGTCCTGCTCGCTTAGCGAGACAACATGCTCGCTGAGAGAATACCAAGCTTGAATATTGAGCGAAGACTTTCGTGGTTGAGCGAAAAGTGATTTTGACAGACAATTCTCAAATTTTCTTCAAATGTTCATTCTCCTACACAAAAACCTCAAGAAAAAAAATTATATATAATTTGAAAGAAAACATAAAAATCTTAAATCTTTCCATGAAAAAACCATATAACAATGAATGAATACAAATATAGAGTAAAATAAGCATGAAAAATAAGTATTTATCACACTTATCCGTAGTTTTCTATAATTATATTATATATAATTAGATACCTATTTTAAGTCATACGGTCTGTGTATTTATACAGATATCTCTATGAATAAGAAAACAAACATTCAACTTACACGTCTTACAAAGCTAATCAAGTATCTAACTGGAAGAGTAGCATGCTATAATGTGACACACACTCACAGCAAAGTAACCTGGAAAAAAGAGTGTAGAACTACAAACTAAAAGAACAAATGTTGATGGCCTAGTGCAGGGGATTGTATATGTTAAATGTTTTTGGGGGACACTTGCAGCCTGTGTTCCCATGTATTACTAGTTAGATAAAACTTTCTGGACGACCGATTTTGTTAATATAGGGTTGAATTCCAATGTACACTTTGAACTAAATTTGGTTCTATTATTGTACATAGATGTTTCGTTATAATTATATAATATTTTTTATTAATAAAAAATTAATCAAAGACGTGGCATTATGTAATTGACAATAGGTTATGGTAAAGTATTATTTGTGAAAAAAAGTAATGATTATGTCAGGTTTTGATCCTATAGCTTGGTGATTTCGTCACTTGATGGGTTTGATGAACTTTGGTGTGGGAGAGTTGGTTGAGGGTTCAGTGAGAAAAGTATGTAAACAATCGAGTATCTTCAAAACCCTCCACTAATTGTGCATCTTGTTTTTACTTGTTAATTTAGCTTAAGTATCACATTAAATAAACGTGAGAAGTTACTGAATAATCCAAAATTATTATGGTCTTGACTAATTTCCGTACCACATACAGTTGAGCTTTATTAAAGTTTTACTACGTCACATATACCTCATTCATTCCAAAAGTTGAGTCTTTTCAATTTTTAAAACCAATAATCTGTTTTCCATTTTTTATGATTTTTTTAATCATGCCACTATAATTGAGAGTGATTAACACAGTACCAGTTATAATTAAAAAAAAAAACCCACAAAATGATTAAAACACTTCTTAATTGGTTAGACCTTTAAAATACTGATATTCTAAAATGAAAGATGCAGTGATTATATATATATATATATATATATATATATATATATATATATATGTTAACTTCTTATTTCTATACATAAATCATAATAAGATATATTAAAAAAATAAACCTTTTTTTATTATTTCTATACATAAACCATAATAAGATATATTGAAAAAATGAAATATATGATTCCAATAAGCTTTTATATGGCATATTATTAACTATTTTCTATAAATTAAAAAGTATGATTAAAACCGACTAGGACTGTATATATACACTGCAATAATTTCTTGCTAAAAACACTATTTACTGTAAAAAGGTCTTATTAGAGTGAATTTTATTCTTCCTTCAATTGTTGCAGAAACCACTCATGTGAGTCTCATTATAGAATCATTATCTGTATTAAGTCTCATCATGATCATTTTGGTTATTATACACCATAAAGTATCTGAATTGACAGCAAATTGATTCGTGCTGCTCATTCTTCATTTCCTGTTAATTCTCACTACTCTTTATCTCAAACTGTAGCTCTTTGCCGCCACACTGTTTCACCACTTTATGCATCACACTAAACTTTCTTCACCCTTTTTTTCCAAACCCTAAAGTTATATAACCTTTCTTTTCTTTCTTTGCTTGGGTGAATTGCACATAACTATCACCCTATTGGTGCTTTCACACTTCTCTAAGTTGTTCTTCTTTCAAATCAAAGTCCAGTCCATAAAGTTTTAGGGCAAGAGTGTTTCTCTTTCTTTTTCTTTAGGGTATGAGCTTGTTGCAAGTTTAGGTTTAAAACAAAGTTTTTGTGTGCACTTTGTAGAAATATATCATATGATATGCATGGAAATTGCAACATCTTTTTTATCTTTGTTTTCCATAGAGTTTTATAATTATTACTAATATTTACTGAATCACGAATAGTAATTACATTTAAAAGTGAACTTGAATTAAATAATGATCACTGTTATTGTCTTGAAATATTTTGATATATACCTTATCAAGTTTTAATTTTTGGGTCGTTCTCACAGTTCAAATCATTTAAAGCAATTATCTTCGAAAATTAACAGTGTCTATCATTCACCTATTAATTTCATCTAAACTTTATGATAAAAGAACTTTGAACGAATAAACTATAGTATAACATTGTTTTAAACGCGTGCCGAGTAAGCTAATTTATTATAAAGCTAAGTAAGTACCATCATTAACGAATACTATTTAAGATATTTTCCCATAAAGTAATAATAAAAATTAAACAACTTATTAGGAGAAAGACTCGAAAAGAAAATGTACGCATTATACACCTGTCAACAGAATTAGACAACAAAAACATCAATAATGAAGTACACTGTGATAATTCAAAATTTGGTTTTGAATATCTTAGAAAATAATTTGCTATATATTCTCATTTTAATTAATTGCATACCAAAGCTCTAATGTGGACATATGGGTAACAAACTTCAAGGTATATTTTTACTCAAAAAATTATTTATATACAATTAATAAAACTCAGATTTTGAACTTGGTTAAGGTCAAGAAAATTAGTGCTTAATATTTGTGTTGGTGCATTAATTGTGTAACCTATCCCTTTGACTATGATATGATCTAGTGAAATTTTGTATATTTAGTTTTTTTTTTAATATTTTTTTTCTAATAAAAAAAAATGAAAGCAAAGGTATAGAGCATTGTATAGCATTAGTTGTCTTACATTAAGAGAGGTGTTGAGCATTTTTTTAAATGATGAGAGACTTGTTTGCTGTTAGGTGACAAAGAAACGTGCAGAAATATAATGATAGGTTATCTAAAGATTCTCCACATACACCCATGATTAATTTTCTTTATAGTAAGAGCAGAAAGTTATAGAAATGTTGCAATTTTCTCTTCTTTCTCAGCCCCCCCACTCCCTTTTTTTAATCAGTAAAAAAGAATTTGTTCAAAAGGAGAGTACTAGAAAGTGCTCATAAACAAATGGTAGCAAATGCATCAAAAAGCATCAAACTTCATCACTTCCCTCACACCACAAGTTTCTCCCTTGAACGTGGATGACTTTGTCATTTTCCACACCAACAAATCCAACGGAACTTCCAATGATACTGTTTCTTTTCCAGTTTTTTTTTTTTTTTTTTCATTATCAGGGCCCAAACTATTGTTAATTCTTAACTTTACGACCACCTCTGCAAACTGCTATTAACCTAATTGTATTTAGGTAAGACAAATGCATATTTACTGTGTAAAAGTTAAGCAAGGTGTTCTTACAAAGTTAAGACCACTCTGTCTTGAGCTCTATCCTTTGAAACCTTCTTCCTTTAATGTTGTTTTGATACTGGGATGTGCCTGTTTTATTGAGCTTTGCATTATTGAAGTATTAGTTATCCCTTTTGTTCTGTCTGTCCAGCTATTTTGCACCCATGCTTCTCTCTGAGTCAACCCTTTCTCACCCATTATTTTGTTACCTTGGATTCTTATCACGTTCGAATTTCTTTGTGCTTGACTTGTGTGATCTATGATTTTTCTTCTTGTATTCGCATTTTATATATAAACCAACAACACCTCCAAAAGATATATTGAAATTTTGACTTTCCCTCCCCATATGCTACTATTTTTGTTCTGTCAATAAATTTATACAATATATTGAACTAAAATACCAATATGAATAACTAATATTGTGGTATTTATTTCTAATCCATGTTCCTACTTTCATTTGTTCGACTATGAAAACCTCTTCTCCGTCGATCTTTCCATTTTGATAAATCACAAAATTTCTTTACTATCCGCACCTCTTCAAAATTATGTTTCCTTCTTTATTCATAATTCCATCTTAAAATCTTAAAACAATAGATTATAAATTTTTTCCTTCATATTGTTCACCTCAATTGTTTCCACTCAACATGAAACTCATGAATGAACATTTTTTTTTATATTTTTTTATCAATAATAATTAATATATAAATAAAAGAACGACATATTAGATATATGCTTCAACCCATTTACGATATCAATAAAAATATAGGAGATAAGTATTTGAAACCTATAAATACTATACAAATCTCACGGTCAATACTCAAATCCCCACAAGACAAATCATAAATTGAGATAGATTTTATGACCTCTACATACCCAAAACATATAAAAAAAATCTATTTATATAAATTGTATAATAGGGTAGTATGTATAAAAAAATTGTACGTGAACATATGTATAAAAGTGTATTGGTGTAGGTTTCTCTTGGGTGTTGGAAATATCTGGATGCATCGTTTTGTGTATTGAGTACAGAAAATAGAGATGAAGTAAGAAAAATGACAAGACAGTTGTTGAGACAGAGAGAAGGATGATAGATGTAAATTTTCTTATCCTGCCTAAGTAAAGAGACAAGAGCAAGGTTGTCGTTTTGAATTCCTCGGTTTCCACAGAAACATGGTGGTGGTGCATCATATTGTCCTGTGAGAATATTTTGGGTTGGCTTGTAGCTCCTAAACTGGTCTAAAGATACTGAACCCCACAAATCTCTTTTCCCATTTTGTTAGACAGTGAAGGGGAAGATACTTAGCCCCAACAACAGCATCCCCACATTTCACACACCCGTTTTTGATCTTTTGTGTGAACATGATTAGACTGAAAATAGGGTTCTTGTTGCCATGCCACACTGCTCCTTTCTTCTTTGCCCGCCACTTACCCTTCATCTTTAATTGCCTTTAGCCCTAAGCTACACTCACTTTCGTACTCTCATCAAAATTTTCTTCAAACCCAAATATCATAATATATATATTTTTTCATTCAAATTTATCTTATAACTCTGCATTTATTCATCAAGAAATCTCACGTTTAATTCTTATTATGAGTGAGGTAGTATATGATGAGAGTGAATGATATGTGTCGGGAAAGTAATGTTTACTACATTCATTAATGAGTTTATATGTGCTTAATAATTGACCATGTGTATAAAAAATGTGTAAGAAGAGTTCATCTTGATGTTAACAATAAGGGTATGCAATGAAAACAAAAACTAATTAAATATTGGAAAATTATCTTTTGACAATGTTTTTTTTTTTTACAAATTTAACAAAATTTCTAAAAATGGAATTAAAGTAGATTATTTTTTTATTTTTTAATTAAAATAAAGTAATAAAATAATATTACTTTCCCAAAATAAGAAAGTTTGTCAAAATTTTGTTAAAAATACTTTGCTAACCTATAATAACTCTTAAATATTGAATTCGACATGTGAGATGAAGATTGAAATTGAAATAGGAGAGTAAATTTAAGTCAGAAACCAAGGAATTATAGGGAAATTGCAATTTTGGTTTTTATTTTAGCAAAAATGATGTGTCTTAGGAAATATGCAGAAAAATCTTAATAACTATAGAAAATTCTTATAATAATGATTTTAATTCATAAATAATAGGATTAAATATGTTTTTATTTTCTTAATTTTTAGCGAAAATTAGAATTAATCATTCTTTAAAATTTTGGTCTAATTTAATCCCTCAACTTTAAAAATTAATATACGGATTTAGTCATTTAAATCATATTTTGTTAAATTTATTTGACATTTCAAATATGTTTCTCAGGTCAACTTGAAGCGAAAGTATATCAAACAGTACAAACAACTCAAATGTTATTATGAAACACGTTTAAAACGTCAAATAAACTTAACGGAATTTGGTTATAAAAACTAAATTTTCGTATTTCCAAAATTGGAGACTAAATTGAGCTAAAATTTTAAAGAAAGACTAATTTTAATTTTCACTAAAAATTAAGAGAAGAAACATATTTAATCATAAATAATAAATATTATAAAAATCTTGTACTTCTTCTACATTCTGAAGATAGAGAATTTAATAGATTGATTTAAAACTAAAATGTAGTTACTATTAATTGTTTTTTTTATATGCATTTATTATTTAAAAATTATCATTTTAGATACATTTAAGATTATTACCTAAATAAATCATTTTTTAATGAATATATATTAAATTACTATTCAGATAGATTTTATTTTCTCTTATTTGATAAATTGTGATAATAACTATGCATTTTAGTTTGATTGATGAACTGATGAGATGTCATCCATGTATAAAATGGATTAGAACATTGGTTGAAGATCAAAACCGGATTTAGAATGTAAACCACATTTTTCTTTACCATATATATCCAAGCAATATATAGTTTTAATATTTATCCTTTATCTAAAGTTACTAAGATTTATTCTTCTAGTATCATGAGTGAGCAAGTTTCTCTTTCTGCCACACACATATCACCACCATCATCTTATTCATGAATAATTTGTATGATGAAAACATTATATCTTTTTTGATCACAAATAATATTATGAAATTTTTACACTAAATAACATTAAGGGTTCAGAGGAATCTATGTACAATGTTATTTTTGCTAGTATTGGATACAAGATGGTAAAAATATTTATGTTTGTGGATATCTGCGGAAATATGAGCAACTAATAGTTAATACTCGTTGGTAATGAGGAGTGAATATTTTAATACCTGTTTATAAATGGGTCAGATGTGGGTATCGTACTATCTGTACCCGTGAGTACCCATTATCCGTAAAAAAGTAAATTTTTATTGATGTTTTATTAAGTTAAATTTAATTAAAATTAAAATTTTATTTATATTTTATTAGATTAAATTAAATTAAATTAAAATTTATTTATATTCAATTTAATTTATATTTTATTTTATATTTTTTTAATTTTAAGCAGATATCTGACCAATAAACAAACATATAAAGGGTGAATTTTATTGCGAGTCGAATTGTGAGTAGATACTATTCATACCCAACCTGACCTATTGTCATCCTAATTAAATGTGTGTAAAAGGATCAGATTAAGTGCTCTATAATTAATATATTGGTTATTACCGATAAGAAAACACTATATCACATCTAAAAGGGTATTAAGTCAAAACGTATTCTTGAGTCTACAACTTTACTTTCTAAATCTTAAATATGCACCAGTTGAAAATAAGCTTATAATAAATTGTAATTTAAGTTTAATTGTAATTTTTTATCCTTAAATTTTGTAAAATTCTCAATTCTATTTTTTAAGCACTTTTTATCCTTCAATTTCTAATTATCTAATTAGGCTTGATAACTTGAAAATTAAAATAATAGACATTTCATTCATTAAAATACAAATATAAAATGAAACAATTAAGCACAATTATAAAAAGTATATTTTATTATTAATATTATTAGATTCAATTTTTAATAATAAGCTTACATTATCACTACTAAAAAAAATTCATGTTTCTTGCTATTTTTTTTTTAATTTAAGAAATATTTATAAATTTTGTTATGAAAAAAGATTTGAAGGAAATTGCTGACAATTTTTTTGTAAAATATATTTTGAATAAAATACTTTTCGCAAAAAATTTTGTAAAAAATACTTACAAATTTTATAATTTTGTAGAAAATAATATCTACGAAAGAATTATCTGTCAATTAAAATTCTTAGAAAGAATAACAGAAAAAAAGTCTTTTTTTTTGCAATTTTTTTTAATAAATTTACAAGAAAATTATCATGTAATATGAGAATTTTTAGTAGTGTACCATTTTCTACAGGACAATATTATATATGTTTTACTATGCCACTCCAAACTAATAAAAAATAAGATTTTCTTTTACTTAAAGTCCCTAACTCTATTGCCCAACAGTGAAGATCACCTTTTGAATTCTTATTTTATTTAACAGAATAATTACATCTTTGAATGAAAATTATTCAACTTGTATATAAATTGCACTTCCACATGATAACAAATAACATATCCACTTATTTTTAACACTTTATTTCATCTACTAATGTCCTCCTTTAATGAGTCATTAATTTAACAAAATTATGTTAGGAATTGATCGTTTGAGAAAATCACTCACCACATATAAGAGACATTTCTCCTCTACTTTACCTTTTAGTCTTAATTATGATTTATAATAATAATAATTATTAAACCAAACACACTTAAACATTTAATATTAATGTAACAGTCAAAGTTTTTTTTTTTAAAAAAAAGAATCATGAGTAAAAACGAAATAGTAGATTAAAATCATATACTTGTCAGATTTTTATAAAATAGATGAACAAAAATTAGAATTTATAGGTTAAAATATAATGTTTTTGGGGAAAGAAAATGAACTTTTATAAAGGGGGCATTGTTGTTACCTAGTAGGGTCTACTAAGAATATATTCGTATCCTGGATTTGGACCCATAATAAGGCAGCAACATATTCGAAGACAGAACCCTATATGTACATACATAGTACTTATTTCATTTCATGAATAATTTTTTTTTAAATTATATTTTATATGCGAAGAAATTCTTGTACTGAAGGCAATGTATGGTCCAAATCAAACTCCTAAATTTATATCTTCGTAAAAAACTCTTTCAAACTTTCAATTAATTACTTCCGTGAATCCAATCTTGTCTAAATGGAAAAATAATTAGACAGTTTTAAAAATCACATAATTATGATTTTATATGACATATATATATATATATATATATATATATATATATATATATATATATATATATAAGCTTTTAATGAATAAAAATAATAATAAAAATATTATATTATACGTAGTTCGTATGGAAATTTACGAACACCATCTCCGATAAAATTTCTTATTAACACTTTTTGTGATTTTTGTAAATTTTTTATTTCTATCATCATTTTTAAAAAAACATATTTAATTTTATTTTAATAAAAAAAATAATGATAGAATGAGCGGTTTCTAAAAAAACACTATTTTAAGTTAATCAAACTAAAAGTATCTCCAATAAAAAATTACTTACAAAAGTCATTAATAAATAAAAACATTATTTAATATTTATTATTAGAGTCAAATAACAATTAAATAGTAGTATTTAAATTAATATATTTTTATGTAATAAGAATTACATTCTTTTATGATGAATTCTTTCAGAATATAGTGTTTTTAAGTTAATTTTATTAAATTTTTTATTGTGTTAAACGTGTTTTAAGTTAATATTTAAGATGTTTAACATTTTCTAGTTTAAATGTTAATATAAAATATTATTTAACAAGTTTAAAATATTTAATATAATTATGTTAAAAACATTATATTTATTTATTTTTAAGTTTTTAAACAAAAATATATCAAAATTTTAAAACAAACATAAATTTAAATTTTTTATTCAAATTTAGAGATAGAAAATCATATTTAATCCTATAATTAACCTGACGAGTTTGACTTTTAATAGTAATCTAAATATGATAGAATAGTCATAATAGAAGAGTTCAATTCATGATAATTAAGTAAATAATTGTTTTAGTTATGATTTACGTTAAACTAATATTTTAATTTTTAAATAATTTATATAACCAACTCTTATTAAAAATTTCTTGATATACCACATAAAACATCTGAAAGAAAATTGAGAAGTGGAGATGAAATGATGTAATAATTTGTGGTTTAAATGATGTAATTAATGGGTGTGAGCAATGGGACTAATAGAACAGGAAGTAACTGTTGTGGGATTTTAGTGGCAAGCAAGATGTACTGTATGCAGACATAAGACAGTAGAATAATGAAGAAGTGAATGGAATAAATTAATAAAATAAGCAGAAAGCGATGAAAAAGATGAACTTTTGAGATGATTTACATGCATGAAATGCCACCATTATTAATTGCTCTATTTTGTCGTCATCTCAACCTTTCTCTCGGCCTTTTTCATCTCCATTTGCATTCTCCAGGCCCATTCAAATGCAGCTTAACATCTTTTTGTTTTGGACTTGTATGCCGATCTCAACAACAACAAAAAATACACTCACCTTGATAGGTTGAAAACTTATAATGGAACTTTATTTTAAGTTAAAGAATAAAATAAATACGGATAAACTATTAATATTTGGAGTTGTAAATTGAATGTTTATTATTATTTTTTTCATAACTTCTTTCTTTTTATTTTCCATTTTCTTTTTGTGCACTACCTTCAATTTTATCAATCATCGTACCATCAAGGGTTTTTGATCATCTTGCCATCATGTTGTTGCTTTTTTACATGGACCCGCTTAATATTTGCATGAAGTAGTTTCCTCCCTCGTCAGCTTTGTGCCATCATTGTTGAAGCTTGTAGTTGATGATCCATTCAGAGCCACTACCACGATCATCATCACTCTAAGTATTGTTGTTGTTGGTTGCACACCAAATCACCAATGTTAAAAAGAACAATTAAATGATGTTATCCTGAGCGTCGCCACTACTAGTTTGATACCAAATGACGATGGTTTGTCTTTTAACCATTGTTAGAAAGGCAAGCTTACGATGATGGTTTCACTTTTCCTCAGTTGTTTGAACTTATAAGACAATTGAATTAACAATTGTTCTAGCATCATCTTTGAATGCCCTTTTTAATTGTTGTTAAAGGTCTCATTTGCATTAGTGGTGTAATGTTACTTTGTTTGGTTTCATATATAAAATAATAACTTATTTGTTTATCTATTAAGAATAGGCACAAATTTCGTTATGCATAAAGAGAGACTATAAAATTACATGTAAGAAAATAGATAATACAAGAAAATCTAAGTTTAACTAATATAAAGAATTGACACCAACTTCAACCTAAAATCTTAACAAAATAAATTTATAGGTATTCTTTATTATGTAGTGTTCAACATTTATATCTTGTGGGACTTAGATTCTTAAAAAATAAACACTCATTTTGATGCTTAACTTTCTTATATGTACTTAGTGCATGACATAGATTCATTCTTGTATTTCTAACAAATGAATATTGAAAATTTGATGGAAAAGTAAATGAAACCTAATCATAATGTAGGATTTGTTGTATTTGGAATGGAGTTAAAATTATATTTAGTTTAACTTCTCTATAAATATTTGTATAAGATAAAATTAGTTTACACATAATTTTTTTTTGCATATAATTTCTTTAAATTTGTATTTTTAATTTACATATGTAAGGTAATTTTAACTTATAAAAAATTCATTTATTTTATTTTAAGTTTTGAAATATATACCTAGAAACTTGTTTAATATTACATGAAAAAGATAATCATCTACTACTTTCTTTAAATACTTCTGGGACTTTCCCTTCACATTTAAAACATTAGTTTATGCATTGTTATCGAATAATAAAGATATAAAAATAAACCAGTGGAAGATAAATATTTTGGTAGACACACATCTATATTTCAAAAGGAGGAATCGACAAGACAACTTATGTGGTCATGTACCTGTAATGTCTATAGATGGTAGGAATCACTTGTTAGGAATCCAAGTGTGAGTCTAAATCCCACATTGACCAGAATTGAGAAAGTAGAGCACCATATAAGGATCAAGGCCCATAAACCCATTGCCTTAAGGTTTTGGGTTGAGAGTGGTGTCAATGCCTTATGTGGTTGGGTTCAGGTCTCATTGGTGTTGTGTCTCCCCAGTGATACCCGCTCCTTATAAACCTGACAAGTGGTATTAGAGCCGATGGTTAAAACCGGCTCAGACGAGTGCAATATAGTCCTAGTATCGAAAGTATTCCTGACAGTGTGGGTCAGGTAAAGCGTGTCCCGTTAAGAAAAATGGCGGTACAAAAAAGGGCAGAAAATGTACTCGTGACCAGAAATGAGAAAGTAGAGCACTATATAACAATAAAGACCTATTGCCTTAAGGTTTTGGGTTGCGAGTGGTGTCAGTGTCTTATATGGTTGGGCTCAGGTCTCATTGGTGTTGATCTCCCTAGTGAAACCCTTCTTGGCAAGAGTCCCAGGTAAGGGTTCCAGGTAAGCGTGTCCCGTTAAGAAGAACGGCGGTACAGAAAAGGAGTACTTGTGGTTGGGCAGCTTCCCCTAGAGGGGGAGTGTACTAATGTGGCAGAATATGGACCTGTAAAACCTAACATCACTTTCTACAACACTAACACTAAAAAAATGCTAAGTTCATTGTATGATTTAGCAGAATATGGACATTATGGTTATATTAGAATAATATAGTTTTCAAAGTAAAAAAAAAAAAGGCTAATAAAATCAAAGTCCTGGACATGATTAATAGTCAATAGACAGCAATTGTGAATGAAAGCATTGTTATAAGTTTTTCACCTATCTACTTTCAAAAAATTTGAATAAGTGTGTTATCATGATTTTTTTTTATCGGAAAAAAATAGTGATATTATCATGATTATTAGAATTGAATTTAGTATTAGAAATTTAAGTATGAATAAAAGTTTGATGAAAAGAAAATTACATTTGTAGAAATGAATTAATATATCTAGTTTATTTGTTTTCAGGAGGTATTTTTGTAAAATATAAATATAGTTAGTTTATTTTTGTTAAGATCTTTTTTCATCATATTTTTGCTATTATGATTTTAGCAATAATGATCTCATCGAGATTATTATCACAGTTACTAAGTGTTGATAGATGAATGAAATTCAATCAGCGCATTATATTATATGACCTATTTGAACTTATATATCCATGTCACACGCATCAAGTTCTTTCTTTAACACCTTCAAAACTATTAAGATGCATCAAACTATGATGGTTGGATACATCATGCAATGTCTTCATTGGATGAAAAAAATTTAATTATATTGATGGTTAGATACATCATCATGCAATACCATCATTGTTGTCAAGAGGATAAGAAGTATTATGCTCAATCTTTGGAAGCGACCCCTTTACTAGAAAAATGCAAGAAGCATAAATAACTCAACCCAAATAAAAGTAATGAAGTTATTCGATAATATTTATGATTAATTAACAAAGAGGTTCAACAATTAAATTGTAAGTTCTTCTCACTCTCTATATATCCTCCCAAAAATTGATAAGTTCTTACAAAGTCAAGATCGTATCAAAAGTAATTTGCTAAGTTTTTTATTGAACTTCCTAAATGGGATGCACAACACGAATAGTTGACCTTAAGCATGAGTGGCTCCTCAAGCAAAAAGGGTAAAAAATTTAGTCTAATTATTGAAATGCCCAATGAAATACTATTAGAATAGGAGTTACAATTTGATTTTAAGATATCTAACAATCAAGTTGAATATGAAACACTATTTTTTGTTCAAAACTTGATAAAGAGATGACATATGACCAACAAATACCAAGTCAAATATCCCTTTACCTTTACTTTGCCAAAATGTTGTGAAGTAGCAAGCGAACTCTAAAGGAAGGATTTAATAGAGTCAAAAGATTTATCTAAAAAATTGTTAGTTGTTAGATTATCTAACAAATAGGAACTTCGAGGGATTACAACACAATAACTTATATTAGTACACCATAACTCTTGGACCATGTCTAGCTCTTCCTTAAGTCATATTTAAAGGGTTTCACTAATCAAATTTTGGTTACAAACAAGCACACCAATCAACTTGTACTTCAAGTTGTCAAACTCCTTTCTACATCAAAAATAGAGGCAATGTTGCAAATAAAAAAATTATTCAATTCATTCAAATATAAATTACAAATTTTGAGAAATAACTAATGTCATTCAAAGCTCCTAAACACAAAATACAAAACATAGACAATGCAAAATACAACATAACACATACAAAATAGAACAATCGATAAAAAAATTCATTGACAAAAACAACAATAAATATAAACAAAAGAAACATTCAGATTGCGATATTACACATTCATATTAAAAAAAAAAACAAGACATTGAGATGTTACCTAATGGTGAATGGTTATCAAAGAAGTCATTGCAGAAAATGAAAACAAACACCAATGAAAGAAACATCCTTATCTACCAAAAAACTGTCAGGTTTTACAGAGGGAGTTTCATTGGGGAGAACAACACCAATGAGATATGAGCCTAACCACATAAGACACTGACACCACTCTCAACCCAAAACCTTAAGGCAATGGGTTTATGGGCCTTGATCCTTATATGGTGCTCTACTTTCTCAATTCTGGTCAATGTGGGACTTAGACTCACACTTGGATTCCTAACAAAAACAACACCTAAAAAGAAATAGAAGTAATAAAAATTTTCAAAACAATCACAATAAGAAACAAAATAAGAGTTGAAAGTAAAGTATTTTACTCAAAGTAGAAACTTTCAGGACTAATATCCTAAAAGTAAAGTATTTTACTTAAAAAATACAAAACTTAAACCACGAACAACTTCAAACAATGACAAAAAATATCCATTAAAGGATTTGAAATTCAAATTTTGAATTCAAATAGATATTAGGTTAGAGATTTTAACAATTCCATCCTAATGCATAAAGATCTTACATGAGTATAACCTTTGACCTTATGAAACAGGGGAACCTCATGCATGTCATAACACTTTGCAACAACAAAATTTATTCTTCTTGAGTTTGAGATCTCACAGTAAAATAGCGAGAAAGTTAGAAAGGCTTTGAAAGCCTAATCAACAAACGCCCTAACTTTAATACCATAAAAGAAATACATTGTGAAAAGAAAATCCAATTTGAGAGAGAAACACTAGTGCAGAATGAGTTTTTTACAACGCCATATATGCCTCAGTTCACATGTACACGAGGCATATGAATACGCAATGACACTTTTGTAATGTTTCAAATTTTTATGCCTCGGTTGTACTTAGAACCGAGGCATAAAACCTCTAAAATTTTTATTTTTCCCACTGCTTTGATATTTTTAAACTGGTGCTAGACTTTTATGCCTCGGGTCACATCTAACCGATGTAGATAAATGTTTATGCCTTAGGTCTATTTTAACCGAGGCATATTTGATTGCTTTTTGGGTGGAATATGCCTCGGGTCACATCTAACTGAGACAAATAGATGTTTATGCATTCTTAGGGTTTAAAATTAACCAAGGCAATAATAAGCCTTCTTAGGGTTTAAAAGAAATTGCACCATTTTTCGTCTTCTTCGCATGGAGCAGTGACTATTTTTTTTCTTCCATTTTCGAACGCCATTGTTGTAGAACGCAAAGGTTCGTTCTTCCACGCAGTTGCAGTTTCATCTCTCCACCACTGGTCCGCTGTCACACCAGCCTCCTCCATTGTTGTCGTCGTAGAGGTTGTGGAGTCGCCTCCATTGTCGTCGTTCAATCCCGCTTATAGGCATTTGCTTTTCCTTTTTCTAATCATGAAACCATACTATGGGTTTCGAACGTCGATGTGTGTGTCGAAGTCATGATTTGGCTCATTATGGTTCAATCGTTGGTGGTTTCACGTTTTCCGTTCTGATATGGTGGTGAAGAAAGGTTGTTTTGCATTGCCGAAGAGATGAATGGAGGTGTTGTGAAGCCGTTCCAGCGTGATGTGGTGGTCGAAGATGGTGGTGATGGCACACTGGCGGCATTTAAGGTTTGAATGGTGGCTGGGGTTTCTGATTTGAGAGAAGGTTGAAGATGAGGATGTGGCACACTATGGTTGGTGCAAGTGTGTGTACAAGGATCATGGTTGTGTAATGTTGTTATTGGGTCAGAAAGTACTTTTGCGAACTTCTTCTGGATTTGCTTTAGAAACATCAAACTGAGTTCACCACTTAACATAGGAATTCTTCTATAATATTACACTTGAGGTTTGATAATAATTCAACCAATCTATCCTTCCATAAGGATGGATCTCCTATAAAATGTTGGGCTATGGTAAACAGTAATGCGTTAACAACATCTGGGATGATTTCACCATTATTGTGGATTGGTTTGTTAAAACAGATTTGTCTAATATAACCCAACCAAGAAAGGGATTTGAACTACTTATTGAGTCTTTCACTTATTTAAATTGAATCTTGAAAGTTTCTTTAACTCTTATGACCCAATTAATCAATTTCACAGTTCTGTGTTAATGGACTGTTTAAGGCAATTAAGAAAGATTGTAAGAGAAGAGAGAAACCAAGACACAATAGTTTATACTGGTTCGATTCAAGATGAATCTACATCCAGTCTTCTCCTAAGTAAACCCACTTAGGAGGATTTCATATTTTTAAATGCTAGAATGTTGCTTAACTATATTTGAATAGTTTGAATGTTTAATTAATTTGATTGTCAAGTTATATATGTTAATACTTTAATTTTTAACTATAATCTTTATAGTAAATTACTCAAGTAATCGTCTTATAAACAATTTTTTCTAAATTAGCATGAAAAAAATGTATAGTTTTTTTATTTATATTTTGTTGAATAGCATGACAGAAAATTTGTAATATTAGCCATGCTTTCTTAGACTATATGGATACTTTCTTGGAAATAATTCTTCATATATTGGTTGTAGCATGATCAAAACATTGGTTCTTGATTTTACTATGATTGTCATCTCATGGGTTACTTAAAAATTTATTTAAATATTTGAATACTAAAAAATAAATAAATAAATAATTTTTTAGGTGGGTTGGTGAGTCAACCCACTTAACCCACCAACCCGTGGTGGGTTGAGCCAGGTTGCAAAATTTCTGTCTCACCATAAAGTGAGTCGGGTTGGGTTCACTCATTTCCAACCCGGTTCGTGGTGAGCCAATTCGTGTGAGCCGGGTTGGCTCACTTTGACATGTCTATTTTTGCTCAAACACCCTAATGCACAATCTAACAAAACATGACTAATTCCAAACTAGTAATTCACATGATGTGTGGACTTGGACATCATCAAAACCATCTACATATAAGTTGAGGTAGCTCCCCCTTTCAACAATCTCCCCCTTTCAACAATCTCTCCCTTTCTGATGATGGCCAAAATATGTCCTGTAACATTGCAGCATTATGTGTCCTGCAATACAGAAAAAAATAGCTTTCTCCCCCTTTAGACATTAGCAAAAAGGGCGTAGGGGTGTAACATAACCAAACCAGCACATACCACGAACATCACAAATTAACAATACAAAATATGACAATACTAACAACGTAGCAGGTGAAATCAGGAGCACAGGTTAACATCAGAGTGCATACAACCATAAATCAAATAAGCAATTAAGTATTGCAATATCAGTTTAAATCAGTAGTGCAAAAATTTATGGAAGTATAGACATGTAGCATATAAAAGTAACAAATAGAAGCATCAACCAAGAGCAAATAGAGACCAAGACCATTAGGATGTATAAACAAGTCCAACAACAGGAATATCAGAGTGCATACAGGCAGTTAAGAATTTCAGAACTAGGAGATGACTAATCTAATGAATTATGTAGTGTTTAGAAGCAAATTAGCCATAACAGGAAAACGATAATCGATTAGACAATTGCTTAATGGATTAATTTATGCAGAAATATGAAAAATGAACATTTTACTTCCTTTTTAGTGAACAAACATGCAGTAAATTCAAAATATGGGAGTACTTCAACCAACAATTATACTTGATCACAATAGAAGAGGAACTTTTCACCTTGGCAATGCCTAAAATTTGACCTTTGTTATTATCACCTCTTGTAACATGACCATTAATTGGCTTTGTAAGATACCCTGCAGAAATTCTTCACATCTCCTTTCATGTGTCTTGAGCATCCATTATATAGAAGCTACATTGTTTTCCTTGCATCAAGACACAACTGAAACAAAGATTAAAGAGAAGATGCATCAAGGCAATTAAGAAAGATTGTAAGAGAAGAGAGAAACCAAGACACAATAGTTTATACTGGTTCGCTTCAAGATGAATCTACATCCAGTCTTCTCCTAAGTAAACCCACTTAGGAGGATTCCACTAACACAATTAGGATCCACGAATTACAAGAACATCTATATAATTCTAGAACCTAACAACTAAGGATCTTGATCTACCAATCAAGAACTCTCCCTAGGAGCAATGCATCCACGCAATTGCACCTAGGCCTTCACTTCACACAGTGAAACAACTGTAATCAGAAATACAAACAAAAAGAATCAAGAAACGAATACACCTAGTAGTAGTGCAGATTTGACACTTGACTCCTAGATCCAAGCTTGGCCCATTAAGATTGAATCCACTATCAACCTTCTTGAATCTTTATTTCAATGATCTCTCAATAATGCTTAGGAACTCTGTAAATCTCATAAGGCAGTTTCTTAGAAAGTCTCTCAAGAAATCTGTAATTTTTCTCCACACTTAAAACTGATTTCAGAAACTGGTTTTATACAGAATTCACTGCAGTCATTAATGGATTAGGAATTTACCTAATGGATTATCGCGAGTGTTTTTTAACTACCTTAGTGCAGTACCCTCAGCTAATCCATTAGTTAAATAGCTAATTCATTTATGAATGCACATGCAAGGGTTTAATGGTTAATACAACTCAATACAAGCTTGTTTTACATATGATATTTTGGCTCTAACACCCTAATGCACAATCTAACAAGCAGGATTAATTCCAAACTAGTAATTCACATGATGTGTGGACTTGGACATCATCAAAACCATCTACATATGAGTTGAAGTAGCTCCCCCTTTCAACATGGTTTGCCATTACCATATATCTTAATGGCTAAAAAGATATCAAATTTTTTGTCTTTAGTAAGATATTGATGCCACCAACCTTTGAGTTATCTAGTGAATCTAGATACTATAATGTTGGCTATTGCTTCTTCTAAGGTTTCGTGGGCTCTTGATAGGTTGTATAAACCATAGTCATATATTGTAGCATTTGCATGATATTGTATTCAAGTTTTTGATCAATGTTCCATTCATAAACATTTTGGCATTAAAGCCATTGGTCTTTGTATTTGTATCTTCTATAGTAAGATCCAAAGTTGTTGATTTGATTAAACTTTTCCATTGCTTATTTGTAGGAACTAAGACTGGGTTAATTTATGGAGAGTATTAGGTTCATATTCACTATTTGAGCTTTGATCTAAGACAACTATAGCCTTGGTCAGTTGTCTAATTTTGATTTTTGAAGAACCTTCTTCAATATGTTGAGGAGTATCGGGATAATGGTTGTTTTCAGTAAATTACTAATTTTATTTAATAATTCACCATGATTTTGATCAAAATTGACTTTAGCTTTTAATGGGCTTTACTTAGCCTTTTGACTTAATTTGAAAGGTTGATTAAGGGTTTCTCTAATTGTTTTGAGGTAGATGCTTGGCTTGAAGAACTACCTATTTTTAGAAGTTCAGCTTTTGGAGAGATTAATTTTTCTCTTAAAACTTGTAGATATTTGTTTGTAATTAGTTTGTTGTATAAGGCCTTTGATATCTTTGGAAGAAAATTCTTCACTTAGATTTTTGGTTTTGAAGGGTGCAACTATTACTAGGTAGGTTATCCTTACTCTCTCGGAGATTTGAGAGTTGATATTGTGATTCGGAGGAAGTTCATATATATATATATATATATATATATATATATATATATATATATATATATATATATCTCTTTTAGACTTTATTCACTACAAGAAAATCTCTAATTCATGACCAATTTTAGTCACAAAAAATAATTAGTCACTACAATGAGCAATTTAGATATCAATTTATGAACTAAAAAATATTGGTTGAAAAAAGAGTTTCTAAATTGGTCTTTAAAGTGAATTGGTCACTAACATTAGCTACCAATATTTTAGCTTAGAAAAATTGGTCTTTAAATTTGTATCTAAATTGGTCACTAATGGAATAATTTAGAGACTAATTTTTTTGGTAGCTAAAACTTTGATAACTAATGTCATTGACTAATTTAGAGACTAATTCACTAGGGTGGTCAATTTAGATACCAATTTAGAAACTATTTTAGTTACAATAATTTTTAACTTATAGATTGATATTTAAATTAATCAATATAATAACTAATTATTTTTTATCTTCCAAAAATTTAAATCATAATTTTCTTCTAATATTTATTTTAAGATAAATAAATAATGTTAATGTTGAATACTTTAAATTTATTTTATAGATATTAGTGAAAACACACGTGTTACACCCATGTGTGTTCTTTTATGATAATAAAAATAATATTATTATTATAATTATGAAATTAAATATAAATAGTTTTTATAATTTTATTGTAAATAATTTTTATTGATTTTATAGATATTTTTATAATTAAAAAGTATTTAAATTGAAAAAAATTAAAAATTGAATAAATTTAAAGAAACAGTAAAATTAATAAAATAATTATTTAAAAAAATAGTTGAATTTAAAGAAACAGTAAAATTGATAAAATAATTATTTTAATTTTAAAAAACCTTTTATGTAAAAGGTAAACTAGGAAAAAAATTTAGACATAAAAAATTACAATCCCTTTATAGGTATGGATGAAATCATAAATCTATTTAATGAAACTATAGAAAGCTACTTGGAATACTCAAATGGGTTTCGTTTAATATACAAGTAGTTATTGAGTGTTGAGTAAAATTTTATAGGAAGAAAACTACATTTACATTATAGAAATTGATATATATGACAAAAATAAAAATTATTTTATTTTACAGTGACTATAAACCTATTTAAGTAAAAAATGTAATGAAATGTTTAAACCAAAATCTGATTACTTCCTCTGCCTCACAGAAACCGGCCTACTAAGGATCCTAGAAGCCCAAAAAAATGAGGGGTCTTTTTTTCCTGCAGCCCTTTTTTTTCTTCCTGCAGGCCCTTATATTGACATATCTCATTTTACCCTTGTACATTTATAATAAAATATAAAAAGTTTAGGCAGTATTTGTTTCAGGTCTTGAACTATTGGTGAGGATGGATATCCATTCATTGAGAGTGTTTATTTTAGGTGATTTAGAAGGATATGTGAGAGGGGATGTGGAGGAATGGAAGCAATGATTCATCTTGAACATTTTGAAGAGATATATGAGTGGATGAACTTATCACTTTGAATATTTGAGTAATATACTCTCTAGTTATTGCATGCATCACTGAGGAGAAAACCCATTAGAGGAAACTATATGCATGAAATATGTTTTCAGTTTTGTACATTTTAAAAACTATGTTTCTTTAATTTCACTGAATACGAAAAGTTGTAATAATAATATAATAATATAATAATAATAATAATAATGGTTATTATTATTATAAATTATATTTTAATAAAAATTTTAATTTCATTTTAATATAATTTTTATTATTTATATTTATATTTATATCATCTTTATTTTTAAGGGTAAAATAGTAATTATATAAACTATTAATTTTTTTTTTAAAATTTCATACCAATTACATCATACACAAACTTTCATCTTAAATCTACTCAATTTACACCATATATCCCTTAATCCAAATAACAACACAATCCTCTCTCCATCTCCTCAAATTCATCTATTCACTCTCTCTTATATCCACTCCTCAATCCAAACAGAGCCTTAATCTTCATGTCACATTCTTCGTTCAACTACTATCCTGATCCTTCTCCAACGGAGGTGGGTGTAGTGTGCTTTGGAGTTTTAAGTAGGTACTAGATTGCATAATCTAGAATATATTATCGAATCTGAAAATATGTTTTCGAATCTAACATTCTAAAACAACTTTGTATAAATGCATATTAGAGTGAATAATCTAGAATATACTTTCAAGGATTATAAATAAAAATATATTTTTTGAAATATGATCTCGTCCTAGAAATATATTTTGGATGGCTTAATGAAAGAAAAATTATTGTGTTCCTAGTAGTCCCCAGAATCCCTTTCTGCAACTCCTTTATCTTTTCTCATCCCTTGTTATATCTTTCCCTACAACTCTCTCATGCTATCTGATTCTCCATCCACAAACCACCAAAGAAAGAACCCATCAAACTTTTACAAAAGAGAAAATAGCCCTTCCACTTTTGCAAGATTATAGCCTCAAAGGTACAGTCACCCTAAACGATGAGGTCCACATTTAAGAGGTCAACAATGACAAATGGAAACTTGACAATAACTTGCGACAAGCTCATGCAGAGGGTCTAGTGGAGGCGGCGTGTGCGAGAAGTGCCCACAGAGGCGAATGAGAGTGAATGGCGGAGATTTAGCAAATATGTGGCACAATGAAGTTGGTGTTGCTATCATTGAGCCCCTTCCTAACACAACCTGAGAAGCCTTAGTTGACGGTGTCGGTGATCGAGGTTCAGCAGTGGGGGCAGGCACGTAATGGCTCGAACATTGTGGGGATTCATCAATGGCAACATTGGAGGAAGACAAACCCTTCAATGTTTCAAACTTTTATCCCAACCTCTGCATGGTCTTTAGATAGCATTCTTATTGGCTACATTGGGTAGCTGGCAAACTGTGGCCAAGACTTCTAAAAAACGTTGTGCAACAAGTTTCTTCAATATCTCATGTTGCCATCTTTGTTGTTTTAGCAATGGTATTGCACTGAAATCTTGATGCTCTTTATAATTTTGTTGCCCACATTGAGGGAGAATAATAAGTATCAAGGTTAAGATATGTAAAAGGAAAATGATTGTTTGACAAAGTAAATTTGACAAACTTTTTGACAAACTGACGTGGTTTTAGTTAATTGAATTTTTTAATTCAAAATATTGCATGCACGTGTGAGAGAGAAATGGGAAGGATAACATTTGAATTGGTTTGGTTGCACTGCACGGTGGTTCTCCTTCACGAAATCAACAAAAGCTCCCGCACATGATTCAAGACTCTGGTTCTTTACCAAAATCTCATTCTCGGTGTAGATTGGAATTCTTCAATCCCACCTACGCGAAAGCCTTTCTTCCCCATGGTGGTTCACGAAATTGTAGTAGAACGTTTCCCACGGTGGTTGACGAAAAACCCTTCATCGATGGAGATCACAAAATCCATTTCTCGTAGTTGATTCAACTCACGAAAGTTGTTCATCGCATGATAGTCTTTCTTCTCGATGTTGCTTCACCAATTTGCAGGTTGGGTTTTTTGATTGGAAATCACTTTGGGGTTCAGGGTTTTGATTGGAAGCCATAGCTTTTTCGATTTGAAATCATTTTGGGGGTTAGGGTTTTGATTGTAAACCATTGCAGCATGGGTTGTTTTAAAAATGAAAACCCTTATGGGAATTTTCGTTTGAGCGTTTGGGAAAAGTGTCGTAATTGTTGAAAATTGATTGAGTGAAGTTTATTTCTAGTTATGTTTGTTTCCATGTATGAATGTTTTCACGTAGTACCATGTTTGCTTAATGTATTAATGTTTAGCATTTCAACTTCTAATTAAGTGGCAAACACTAACTAGTTATATGGCAAACTCAGTTAGTTATATTGAACAACATGTTTGCCACAATCATGTCGAAATTGTATTGGAACTCCTTTGGTGCAGGGCAAAATGCACACTTTCCCTATCCAAACATGACATGATATTGGGTCTACTAAGGTTTCAGTGGCAGACAATTACAAATTAAGTGGCAGACACAGTAGTAATTTTTTGACAAAAACTTTCCCACTTCGCTCGTGAATTCGTTTTGAAATGAATTCCACCATCGCAACAACTGAACATTTGTTTTTGTTATTTCAATGCGTAATTGGGTCTATGCATGGTGTGTGTTGGAAATAAATCACTGGATTTTGTTTTGTCTTATCACTTTGTGTCATGCTCATAATCTTCAAAAATAAGTTGCTCAAAAAAATGATGTTTTAATGGCAATCACCAACAACGTATATGGCAAACATTGTAACGACTTTTGCACAACATGTTTCCATGGACCAGTGACAACTTTATTTGCATTTCCATTTCACCAACCTTTATTATTAAAAAATCACTATAACTTTTTTTTTGTGACCAAGATATGGCAAGCACATAAGATTCCAAAATAAATTGATCAAACTAAAGTTGCAGGTATAAATGGCAATGACTAACTATCTATATAGCAAACACAGTAAAGGATTTTGTACAACAAGTTTTCACGGATAGGTGGCAACTTCATTTGCATTTCCTTTTCACCAATCTTTATTATTGGAAAATCACTACAACTTTTTTTTTTGTGACCAAGATATGGCAAACACATAAGGTTCCAAAATAATTTGCTGAAACCAAGGCTGCAGGTTTAAATGGCAATCACCAACAACATATATGGCAAATGCAGTAATGGCTTTTGCACAACATGTTTCCATGGAC
>Ga0214542_1003356_pt1 | contig 32753 bp, 13 predicted proteins | sample CNSS1metaG_FD_160096 | JGI IMG/M metagenome (GOLD analysis project Ga0214542, IMG submission 160096) | Root nodule microbial communities from cowpea collected in UCLA plant growth center, Los Angeles, California, USA - CNSS1 | ecosystem: Host-associated > Plants > Roots > Nodule | place: USA...
CTAGTATCTTAGAGTAGTCTTTTCATATCTTTTCATATGTACGTGCTTGCTTCACTATAAATAGAAGAGGAAGAGAGTGGTACTGTTGTCCACTACTCATATTTTAAAGTCTCAGTCTCAAGTAAAAAAATGGTAATTTTCTGTAGTTTTGGTCACAATTTGTGACAGTGCAAAACAATTTCAGGGTCAGAATGTTCCATTTGAAAGTTGTTTCAGCTAATTATTGTAATCTGTTGAGGCTAATAAATTTGCCAATGATGGAGTTTCACTTGTGTTTTGTAAGTATAAATTGAGTGTTTCAAGCGGTTCTTAGTGATTAATGTATGTATTTTGGATTTTTTTCAGGTATACAAGTTTCCTCCAACCAGTGACAGCGTCGAAGTTGTATAATGATGTATATATCTAGTAGTTTCTAATTGTTTCTAATTAACATTTAGAAACTTAGCACTTCATATTATTGTCTTGTGATTGTATTTCAGGTTAAGGCGCATAAAGATCTTGTACATTTTGAAACTGCTTATGTTGTGAAATTACACAATGTTGCCAGACTTGCACCATCGCAATCTGTGAGTTTCTTCATACACAATTCTTGTCTTGTTTTTTTCTTGAATCTACGCCGACTGATACTGATCTATGTATTAATTAAGGCCTTGCACTGTTTCAGATATCAATATACTATTGGTTTTTTCTTTCTAGTGAATTTTACAGTAATTTTTTATGCTCATTTTCTTGATCTATATGTAGGTTTTTACATTTACTCATCCAAAACGCTCTGAACATGAAAACAATCAGCGTTATAAAAAGTTGAGTTTTGAGATTCCAAGTGACACTGGATCTGCAATGGTACACGGTGTGTGATATGTTTCTATTATTTCAAATTTTTAGAATCCAATTTTGGGAAATTTTGTATATAAGATTGATGTTGTGTTCTCCTTGATTACAGGATTTGCTGGTTACTTTGATGCGACACTTTACAAGGATGTGCATCTTGGAATTGAACCTTCAACAGCAACACCAAACATGTTCAGTTGGTATTGAAATTTCTGTTTGCTTTGTTCCATGTTGAGAAGTAATTATTTTGGAGTAGCAAATCGGAAAGAAAAATATGAAAGGATAATATATCCTCCTAAGGAACACATAGAAAAGATCAAAGTACATGCTATGCACCTCAATTAAGAAAATTTTACCCGATTTTTAATCCTTTCTACGTACGGCCTGCTACGTGACTTTGTAAATCGTGTCATTCTTTGTATAATGTGTAGTTTGTTTTACTTGATGTAAGTTGTTGATTTGGATGAGCTCTAATAAAAATAGTTGTGTCTTTTTATACCGGACCCTTAAGATCAGGAAATACAAATCAATTTCTCAAACGCTGATTCTCTTGGCCGTCTTTTGCAGGTTTGCAATATTTTTCCCATTGAGGGCACCCATTTGTGTAAGCCCTGGTTCTACTCTCGAAGTTCATTTTTGGCGCTGTTGTGGTTCTACCAAGGTTAATACAATTTCACATGCTTCTGACTTTTCGTAATTTTTCTTGTCTTCCCATGGCATTTTTTTTTCCTTTGAATAAACACTGATACTATTTTCTTGTGGAATCTTAAAACAGGTTTGGTATGAGTGGGGTGTTACTTCTCCTTCGTCGACCCCAATTCACAATAGTAATGGACGTTCATACTGGGTTGGGCTTTAGATGAGAGCCCCATGTATTCTGTAGAGAAATATTATCATTTCAATTCATTATGGGAAATTTTGTTGTACAATAAGCTACTTTTTGTTTGCTAGTATTCTTCTTAATGCATCTATCTAATGTAAGTAGTTTTATAGCACCCGCATTATTTATATTATTTTTTACTAAACACAATCCAAGTTATGCCTTAAACCATGATATGCATTATAACTAACTCAAAAAACATTTTCACTTTTCTCAAACAATTATCCCCTGCAGCAGGTGATAATTTCAACACAACGATGATAATGTTGCTGAGAGAATAGGATTGTTTTTTAAATAATAGTGGGAACTGTCAGTTACTTCTGTTATACATATTTTGCAATCTTTCGCTTTTGGAATTTCTGTTTTCTGAACAGAATTTTTGAAACATTTTCGGAATATGATTTTTAAAACAGAATATCTGAGATGAAGAGAAAGAAAAGTCTATCGAATTTTTGTAGTAATGTAATGAAACCAATTATTGGAAGAGCAGACAAGTATCTCATCTGAGAAAAATTCTCTTTTTTTTTCCAACAACGTCATTGTTAGATATTGTTATATAGAAACAAATTATTGGAAAACATTATGTGCGCATTGTTAGATATTGTTATATAGAAACAAATTATTGAAAAACATTATGTACACGGAAATAAAAAATTCTTTAAAAATAATAGTTGTAGATAGTTTTTTTATTGCAGGTAATTAATTAATTTTACAAATAATTATAAAATTTAAAAAGTAAAATTACAAAATAACTTATAATAATAAAGGATAAAATTGGAAATGAAATGTGTAAATTCTCTTTACGTATAATTATATATAAAATATAATATTTAGTTATGATAAAATAATAGTTGTTGAAAGAAAGATGATGTTATATGGGATACTGTGTAACTAATTTTATATTGAGTAATTATTTAAATTTGAAAAGTAGTTACTAATATATAAAAGTGTAAATTAATTTTTTATAATGATTAATTGATTGAATTAAAAAATTAGTTATTAAAATGATAAAGTTGAAAAATATATTTTTTTATGTATAATTATTTAAATTTTTAAAGTAAATATTAAAATGATAAAATTAAAAAAACAAAAGAAAACACTAAAGAAGTGTCAAAAATCAGAGTGAGAAGTTTGACAATCATGAATAAAAGAGATGAGTGATAGGAGATCTATGTATAGAAAGTCAAAGAAATAATAACCAGAAAAATTTGTCATCTTTATATACATATCTATAGAATAAAAGTAATTTATTATTCTTATGATATACATACTAAAAAAAAAAGATTAACATGAACTTAACTACTCTTAACCTATTTTAATATTTTTTTAATCAATATCCACTAGACCAATATCAATTTGACACTAATATAAATATTTATACATATTAAAAAGAAGTTAATGTCACCATAAAATCGATTAAACTGATTTCATTAGAGTCTATCCAGTTAACTAATGTTATTCATTTCGGACAAATCGATGTAATCCAACATCAACATAAATATTTACTTATTTAAAAAACTAAAAATAATTGTTCTTTTTTAAATTTCTAAAAAATTACTGTTTTGCATTGTAAATAATTGTTATCTTATTTTTATTTACATAATTTGAAAAAATTATTAGTAAAAAATAAATAAATAATGAATTAAAAAATAAAGTAGTAAAATAATTATTTTAATTTAAAAAATAGCTAAATATAAATAAACGGACATTTAAAGATTAAAAATGATAAAAATAATTATTTTAATTTAAAAAAATACTACCTAAAAAAAGTATGTATACCAAAATAAAAAATCTTTTTATTAATAATTGCAGATTTTTTTTATTGTAATTAATTAATTAATTTTATTAATAATTATAAAATTTAAAGAGTAAAATTATAGAATAATTTATTGTAATAAAATATAAAACCGAAAATAAAATGTATACACCAAATAGACAGTTACAACAATCAATTTCCTTTACATATAACTATAGATCAAATAATGTTTAATTATTGAAATAAAATATATTATAAATAATATTTTATTATAAAATAATTATTTAAAATTGAAAAATAATTAGTAATATAATAAAAGTATAAATTGATTTTTATAATGAATATTTATTTAAATTAAAAAAAATATATTAAAATGATAAAATTGAAAATAATTATTTTATTATAAATAATTATTTAAATTTTAGAAATAGTAATTAAAATGATAAAATTAAAAAAATAAAAAGTACATAAAGAAATGTATCCTTTATATTTAGTTAAGGATGATACAAGTAAAAATTAATTTTATAACAAATAATTATTTAAATTAAAAATAATTATTAAAAAAGTAAAACTAAAAAATTATACTTTTATTATAAACAATTATTCAAAACTTTAAAACATTAAGTGTAAGATTAAAAACAAACAAACAAACGAAAACACCGCATAAGTGTACCTTTTTGTACATAGTTAAAAATTATACATATTTGCTTATTCATTTGTCAAGCATATTTAAAATGCCAATTTTATATGAAGTAAAATAAAAAGAAAACTATGTACTTTGAAAAAGGCTATAGATGGTAAACTAACAACCATCAATATTTGGTGAAACGTGCCTGATTGAGAACAAAATCCATCAAATTTCCCAATAAAATTCAATAACATTTACTCCTTGAGTGATTTTAATATCATACGCATTCCAAGCAAGAGTAAAACTAGCGAATCCAAACATACAACTCGACCAATTGGTAAAAAACAATAAATAATTCATGTTAAAAACTGATGTAACCCCAACAATAACTGATAATTCGCAATTTTTGAACTGGAACTATTCCTCAGATAATGTACTCGAACAAAAGACACGGACTTAATGTTTAACTGAAAGATATTCATGATAAATAAGTAAACTAAAAACAACAATTGTTTTTCTAGACTCATACAGAAATAACCACTTACTCAGATAACCACAGAAGTACCATACGTTACTAGCACATTAATACATTCCAAAATTTGCCTTTACCCAGGCTTTGAAGGATAAAATAGCTGTTGACAGTTGAAAAGCACCAGGCACATGGACTGCTTCATCCAGCTTTTCTTGATATATACAGCAACAAAAAGATGTTACAGAGATATATCAGCTCGTGAAAGTGCGGTTCTTAAACAACCTGGGATGAAACATTTGCTGTAAGTAGCGTTCCACGGAACCCTTCTTCGGTATGTTGCAGATCCTTCTTATCATCGCAAAGCTCATCTGCAAAAAGATTAACATAATTATGCAACTCAGACTTTCACTTCAAAAGATAAAAAACACTATTTTTCATGTTCCCTGTGTCAGCCTCTTATTAACATTAATAGAATGAAAAACCAGATTGCCACCAGCAAATAGCTTACCAGCAATATCTCGATTTTCATGAATCTCAGAGTCTCTCACTATAATCTGATCTCCAGCAAATATGTTCACATCCGCAAGGGTAACAAATTCATTATCACTGTCAATCATCATATCACCTTTATACAGGATTTGATTTTCCTTAACGACCTGACAGGACAACTATCATTAATAAGATTCATGAACAAAAATATAAACATCATGAAGCAGTTATCTTTTACAGTAAATAAGGAGAAAAAGGGGAAGCAACCAACATGTTCATCCATTTCATGTCAAAAGATGAACTGAATTATTACTTCTGCTCATTTTCTTCATTTATAATCCATTTTGGGAGTGTTCAGAAATAAAATGCCGTTACATTTTCTTTAAAATTTACATGAATTCCAATTTGCATTGCTAAAATCTCAATACTAACCTGTGTGTGGTAGCAAACGTCGAAGAATGGTTTAATGCTTTGGTAGAAAATCATTTAACATATAACATATATAATAATATGCACACGACATGATCCTCAACTATTACAGAAACTCCTTATAGTCATTTTCAGCACATGCTTAGTTCTAACATTTAAACACAATAAAACAATATACATATATAGACTTAGACTTACCCCAAAGGATTCCCATATCATCATTTTCAGCTGATATAAAGTTGTTGAAGCAGAAACTTTTAGACTAATTGAACTGCCGTTTTTAGTCTTACGGGAGCGCTTGGAAACCCTCCTATCTGTTTCAACAGACCCCTTAGAAGCCTCCAACATTGATCTTGGTACCTCCTTACCACGGACAAGAATAACACATATGTCCTCGTTGCAATAATTAAGCTTCTGCATTAGCTTACAGCTCTCTTTTTCTCCAATGCAATTTTCACAAACCTGGAAAAATTATAGTTCAAGAAGGATTAAAATATATTATCCAATAAAAGAAAGATAGTTTAGCACAAGAATATAAGAATGAACTAAACTAAAAGCAAAAATGTGATGACAGAGAGTACATTATAGAATTATGGGACAATGGAAAATGGGGAACACCTAAAGAATCAAATGTTCTCAAAGAAAAAGTTATTGTGATATTAATGAGATGAAAGAAGCTAGCAAAAGGGAAAAATAGGAAAACCAACAATACGGCTTTCTAGTGACTACTGTGAAAGAATTGGACATGGGGCCCATCTGTATAACTACACAACTAAGGTAGAATTTTGGATTACCTTAGGACAAGTCTTGATGAAGATTTGTCCAGTTCCATTTTCATAATTCATTTTATCTGCTGTGCCCAACTGATCCTTGCATGTCAGCATTTCTTCACTGGATCCAGCCAAAACATTGTCCGGATCATTAGTATGATCAATAGTTGCAGAGATTCCTTTAGTCTCAATACCACCCCATTCTTCACAGAAGCTTTTCCAATCATTCTCAGATACAATGGTTAAGCCACCAACCTAGAACACACAAAATTGATGTAGTTGACAGAGGCAGGAAATCTAACTTCAAAGTAACTAAAACTCCATTAAAATGTGAAAAACGAGAAAGAAGCAAATGAATGACAAGAAGACATAATTTACTTGCTTAAACTTTGTAAGGGATTTGAACCATCATATTTTTTAATTAAAAAAAAAAAAAAAAAAACTAGGACTGCTTGACGAAATTACAGAAATTAATGTTACTTTGATCAACTTACAGAAGACTCCTTCTGGAATATGGCACCGCGTCTGAAAACCAATTCAGGAGGTCTTTCAAGAAGCTGTGAGTGCTGATACAAAACAAAGACACAAATTTCATCATATCAATTTCCTAAGTATTAAATTCGAAAGAATGAAAAGGTTATCAGTGTGCAGACCAAATCACTCTGCCAGTTCAAGAGTAATCTCTGCTAATAAAAAGTACCTATTGCATACTGGATAGGATACCTTTTAGCAATAAATCTCCTCTTAACAGTTGCAAAAATATTTTTTCTCAAATTTAACCAAACACCAGTCAAAATCATATTTAATAACTGAAGCAAACTCAATGCATACTGTGAAGAAAATTACAAAATATGACAGATAATCAAGGTTAAGTAACAATGTACCTTCTCACATAAAAATGAATCAATTGCCCCATCTAAAGTTTCAGGTTTATCAGAATTCTTCAAGGTTGGATTGATGTAATTTCGCCATTTACTAATCCATGATGAAGGCACCAAGAAATACTTGCAGTTTAGAAAAAGTGGCAGACTTTTAGCCTGGAATAATTTCTCATGACTCTGACGTTGCTTTTGTTTAACTAATCTGCAGCATAAAGACACGAAGTCAGTTTAAAATTTGAAATTTGTCTGCATACTCTGCATTAGTGGCAATGAATGAATGATAAAACCTCAAGGAGTCCTCCAAGCATGCTACTTCTGATAATTCATTACTGCATAGGGAACACTCTTCTGAATCTGAAGAAAATGTTGGGCCACCCAAAGGATCATCAGGCTTTACAGAAACAGCATCTTCATGTAAGAAGAGCCAAAAACTCTCAGGAATAAGCACCCGCTTAGCACCAGGAGCTTGCTCAGGCATCAGTTGATCATGTGGACAACTAATGGCTGCTGTTGGCCCAGCATCGGCTTCAGATGGAGCATCAAGAACTTTTCTTTTCCACCACTGTTGCAACCTACAAAAGCATGTTCCTCACCATGAAAAGATATTACCATTACTTTGAAACCATCCTATTAGTGTAGTGAAGAAAAAAAAAATCACTCCACTAGGTGTGGTTAGCGGCATAGATCATACAATCATAAATTATGTTTATGGACAAACTATTGAACTATAAGTTGCCTATAGCACAGTGAAGAAGAAATTGGAGCCACCGATAAATGATGATAGAGTTCAGTAAGTTCATATATTTTCAGTTTCTTAAGTACAAGAAATAGAACACAGTCCCCCACCCCAAAATCCCCAGCATGAACCGCAATGACATGAGAAAATTGTTATCATACCATGGTCTGGATATGTAAAACTTTCCATCCGGGCAGTTTCCATCTAGAATATCTCTTGCAAGTGATTTCATTGATTCTCTTCTATCCCGATAGGTGTCAGCTGAAACCACAGTCTTGGCCCCATGAATCAGGCAATCCAAACAATGGTCATCATGAGATAATGCTGGCCCCCCACCATACTGAATATCAAAAGTCAATAAAGGGAACACATCATTGATATTATTATTACAGCAAATGGTGAGAGCGGAAGCAGCAATCGGAACAAGAATATGGGGGAGATACACAAATAAACCATCAGAAGGAAAATCATCATTATTTACACCTGTTCAGCAGAGCATGCAGTTCCTTTTAATTATACCAGAAACTGTAATTAATTCAGTTAAGTATACAGCATTTTCCTCCTCTGAGAAAGTGTCTGTTCCATCAGTCCCCATAAGAAATGTGGTCATGGTCAACACAACTACTCGCTCAACTTCTAAAGTTCACTTATAGAACAAGATTTATGGCCCCTACATCTGTTAAATTTTCTTTTCAACATTCATACCAGTATTGTCCAACCCAAACTATAAAAATAGATTGAAAGAGAGCTTCTTGTGAATTTTGACCATCCCCAAGACATAATCATTGTTAACCGTGGAAAGCATTTCTTATCCTCAGATGAAGGAACTAAGTTAGAAAGCAATCAAATATATATATATATATATATATATATATATATATATATATATATATATATATATATATATATATATATATATATGTGTGTGTGTGTGTGTGTAATTTTGTCACGAGAACAAAATTTTTATCATCATACCATTGTTTGGTCCATGGTCCATGTCGAATACAGGAAAAGGTAACACAATTGAGTTATACAATCATCTAAGGTATACCATGTACACGACACGGTTAAGCTTATCATGCTTGGATTCAATCCTATTTATATCATAAATTGTTTTAGTCCCAGTGTTATCCTATCACATCTTCAACACCAAACAAACCCTAATGGCATTATACCGCAGGTAGAAATTAATAATCCACAAAAAATGTTAATAGATGACTAACACAAAATTACCTTGGAGAACAGCATATCCCATGCTTTGGGAGACAATCGTTTCATTGAGGTAACCTTTGAAACTGGGACTTTCCCGTGTGGGCATTGGACAGGCGAGTTGTCAAGAGGACTGCATATATCTTGAAAAGTAAGCATCCTAAAAAATACATCAATTAACCTGACTCTAATAATTATTTGAAAGGATTAAGCACTAACATTGGAACAATGTTGTCAGCCCAGTGGCGAAGCCATTCGTTAGAAATCCAGTAAAATGGTTGCTCCAAAGGTTGAACAGGAGCCTCAGCTAAAACAGATCGAACCTCCTGTCTCCTCCCAGTAATACGACCCACTTCAAACTCTTTCATCTTAGTGTACTGCATACAAGCCTCTTCATATGATGAATTAAAATTTTGAATCTCATCATAAATATGACACAGAAGAGAATCGCCATTTTGCAAAGCAACTGCAACTCCCTCTCTTTCATTATGCCTAGCGCCACAAATTACATTCCCACTTTCACCTACATTTTTCGAATGTTTAAGATGGTACATCAACATGTACGCATCACTAGACGAAAATGTCTCCACAAGTGAAGATTGTGAATGAGAGGTATTCAAACCATTTCCATTACTGTCAGCTATCATCGCTTGAGAATTTTCAGACTGAATTACCTCAGTCTTGATCGATTTAGAGGTAGAATTTGAAGACCCTTCACCAAATGGATGACAACCCAAATTAGTAACATGCTCATCATCAAATTCCCACCATTGCCCAGTGTTTACATCCTTAATATGTGCAATGTAGTGACCACTATTAGCACCAGTTCCCTTGTGAATCAGTACAGCTGACAGATCATACACCAAATCAAACTGAGACAACTCCGACATTCTATGTCGCATATCAAGTTCAGCAGGAAATGAGAAAGCAGAATTAACTTTCTTCTTTGTTGTAGTCTGTCAACACAAATAAATAAACAAATACACTATCAGAACACAAATGAAGGGTAAAGAGAAACAAATATGACAGCACACATAGGGAAACACCATTATAAAACCACCATTTTAAGAAATAAACATGGCAAATCATGCTCCCTTCTTCGAGAGATGAAACTGTGTTATGCATTGTTCGAATGTAAATAGATTTCTTTGGCAATTTTGAGACCCTCCAAGTCAATTTTTCTTAGAAATTATGCACGCCACTAAACTATTGTTTTAATACCTCCAACTGACAAACAAACATCAGAAGACGAAATAAAGTTTCAAGCTATGAAGCAAAGGCACCTCAACTTCTTGAAGTGAAATATTGGCAGATACATTTCCAAGAGTTACACCTCCTTAGCACCCCCAATTAGAAGGAGGACAACTAATAATGTCCTCTCACCTCTTCTTGTAGGGCTCATTATCGTACCAAACAAAAAGTAAATGATTTGGAAAGGTGAATATACCCTTTTTTTCAAAAAGGCTTAGTATACAAGATATAAATATTGATTATCACTTTAGATTCATTGTACATTATTCATTTCATTACAGTCTCTCTATATATATACATACATGGGGGACAAACGCACACTCATATGCAGTGTCCCAGTGCGTTATATATTAGAAATTAGCCTTCTTTTCAGTGTAGGTCATTAAGGGATGAGGACATATGATAAAACAAGACAACCTTCCTTCTACTAAACATGTGTATCAGCTGTCAGTTACATGAGCATACATTATTAGTAGATGAAGTTGTTAACAGTTTCAGGTGGAAAAATACAATTGTATAGTTTTGTGTGGGAAGGTTCGGGTTCCTAAAAATAATAGACACTAATTCTTCTGAGAGTTGTTACTGTTTGAGGAATTCTTTAATAACAATAAAGACATTCTTGTTTTGGCTACGGTTTCTATAGATACTAATCTGATTCCAGACTCCAATCTTAAGAGCTTTATGGATGCTGCACATGAGTGAGAGAAAGAACACCATAGAGGGACGTGTTGACAATTTGGAGAAAATCATATAGGAGAATCAATCAACCACATCAGCAAGACTTCAGAGCAAGAATCACAATTAATGAGGTTAGAATTGATTTTTTTTTTTTTGGGAGGTTAGAATCAAAGTTGGAAAAAAATGTTGGGATGTGGGAAAGGCACTCTAAAAAATAAAAAAATATATTAAAAACAGATGAAAATTGTGAGAATAGCATTAAGTATCAGGAGATGATATAATGGCAGATTCAGGTGGAAGAGAAAAACGGCAGAAACCTGACATCCCAATGCTTTGCAGAGAAGACACGGGTTTGGTAGATAACAAAACTCAAACATTATTTTTGTATAGGGGGTTGTGCTTGCTGAGAAGACATAGATGGTTATGGTGACATTAGAAGGTGATTTGTTAGGGTGGCTTCGGTGGTGGTAATCTTGCGGCCTTAATTTGGGTTGAGAAGAATTCAAGGTGCATTAATGGAGAGATTTCAACATGCATCTATGAGTAATACCTTCCTGTCTTTATTAGTATTGAAGCAAGATAATTAGATGCATGCGGATTAACAAACAATTTAAATGGATTACTAAATTGATTGGCTGTGACTTTGATATTCAATATAGATGGTAAGGGAATAGTTCTTGATGCTCTTTCTATACGGTTTACTTTAGTGATGCATGGTGAAAAATGTCCTGAATGGGATTCTAAATTTATTCAAGATCTACATCTCTATAAGATTTACCAAGATTTAGTAAACCTGGTCAAATTTCTATCATTCTACAGATATTACATGACTCTTCAATAGGAAGACATTCTGGTTTTTTTGGACTTACAAAAGGGTGGTGAATGCAGTATACTAGATGGGTATAAAAATGATATTAAGAACTATGTGGCATGTTGTGAGGTTTGTCAACGGAACAAGGTTTACCTGCTGCTCTGACTGAAGATAGGAAGCTCCAAATGTTTCCACAAGTTGTCTTCGGTACCAAACAAAAAGCTCAGGGAGATGTAGAAGTGTTGCTCAAATGGCAACAACTTCCACCATGTGAGAATAATTGGGAGTTAGCATCTGAGATTCAACAAGTGTTTCCTCAATTCCACCTTGAGGACAATATTCCACTTGAAAGGAAGAGTATTGATAGAACAAGAAAATCTTCTATTAAATGTGCGTATCAAATAAGAAATAAGAATAAATTATAATGTGTAATAGTTAGTGGAGTCAGCTGTCAGTTTGAGCAAATCCTATCATTAAGGGAAGTTATTGGTAGTTAGGGTAAAAAAATGCAATGGTTTTGGATGGGAGAGTACAGGTTTCTCAAAATCCCTGAAACTAATTTTTTTGAGAGCAATCACAATTTGAGGACTAAATTAATAACCATGAGGACATTCTTGTTTCCTGGTTAGTATTTCTGGTATTTAATTTAATTTAAGTTCTATTAGCATAATTTTTCAAAACCGAATGAAGAACACTGTAATTTAACAATCTCTCGAGGAGAAGGAGTGTAATTTACTCTAAAGAATGTAACTATTAAGATAGATTCACACTTCAGATAATCAATATTAAAAAGTTAACAAACAGTAAAAAATAATACTCCTAAACCATTCAAAAAATTCCTCTTTTGTTTACTTATTTGATTAGAGAAGTGATAGATTAACAAGAGTAAAAGGAAAAGATATTAAGAGAAAAACCAAAAACGAAAGTACATATTAAGAACAACAAAAAAAACAAACCAATGTACTTCCAGAGCTCTTTTTAGAACAAGATATCTGCTTAAATAACAAGACATGGGGTTAGAGAGATTTTTTTATCCAATTAAGATTATCTAAGATTTGTAATCAGGACAGAATATTTTAGAAAAAATATTTCCTGAACACTTTTGCACTGGAATACAATTTCTTAAAAGGACAGAAATCGTACATGCAATATACATAGGAATAATATCCAACCTACCCTTTCAAAACTGATAAAAATAAGCAAACAGATTAATAATTTTTCATTACTACTAATTTTTATTATTTTGGATAAATTTCTTAACATTCTTTGTCAGATGCTTATTGCTTATTTTTATCAACTCGGTGTCCTCTTCCATGCTTACAAAACTAAAATGAAACAAAAAATAATAATTATAAAGAATGAAAAATGCACACAACTTGGTTGAAACAATGCTTGCAATAAAAATAAAAAAGACACAATGCTCATATATATACTATATCAATACCTTAGGGAGGAAGACGTATCGTTTAAGTTGAAAATTAAGTACTTTCGGCAGTGTACACAGCTTGATGCTGCGACTAGCATCAACTCTTCTTTTACATGACTCACAAAAATATTGATTGTCTCCATTAAGCTCTTCAACAGTTAGATATTCGTCAAGACTCTCATCTAAACTTTTCAACCCTTTGACGTTTAACTCCAGTTCATAGAAATCTTCCATCTTGGAAGAAGCTTCAGAGTCTCTTCCACATTGTGAGCACCTACATAACAAGTCATTAAAGCATAAGAAATGTGAGAATCATAAACAAGATCACTATTGGACGGACAGAATTTAATATAAAGACCATATTTGTGATCATATGTACACAGATCACTGGTGTTACTCCTGCATTCTGATTGGTTATAAAAAAAATAAGTGTGTAGAAGTATATTACAAATAACAGTAATACAGAAAATAAGAAATACACTTTCTCAGAAAATACACCCAAATTAACATTTTGTAAAGATCCTAAAACAAACAATCATATTACATATTTAGTATAATTTATGATTGTTTATTAGGTTAAGGAATGAAAGGGTGCAAGATTAAGAGTGTAGACTATAGTATACATGGCAAATATATAAAAGGCTAAGTATAATTTTACAAGAAAAATAAATTTGTCAATCAATAAATAAGTTGTACATATATAATGATGCTTACGTTGTCACATGAGACACACTTCCCCGGAAAAGATCTTGAACTATGGTTCGTGCTCGGGGCACCTTCGAATGGCTTAGACAACCCTCGAGCAAAGAGAGAAGCAATGTCAGAAACTCATGACTATCCTGCTGAACTCCATTATCTAATTCAAGAGTTTTTACAAAAGGAGATGAATCTATGAAAGCCATTTTGCTAATATGCAACTGCACAAAAAGTCGGGTGAGCTGATCCAGCACAGGCTGTTGTTGTAAAACATCTTGCTCTACAGAAAAGATGCCTTCTCGAAAAGATTGATTCATATACAAACACTGAAGTATACTGTTGGCATAGCATGTTGCACCCAGATTTGTGAGACCTGCAGGAGAATTGGCAGATGCCCGTAGATCCTTGGACGGATCATGGCCAAGACCTTCAAGAAAATCGGACATCTTCTGCCATAAGCCAGATTTTCGAGATCCAGTTAGAGGTGGAACCAATGCACAAAAGCAATTTGGGTTATCTTTGCTATTGACCCGACAGCCTGAACAAACTGGCTTCCAGATCATATATAACTGATTCATATCATCCTGAGTTACCGCACCACTATTGTGAATTTTCCTATGCAAAGACATTTTAAAACAATCAATAAGCCAAAAAGCTAGCATTAATTTATTTTTTTTTTCATTTTACGGATTAGAAAGTAGGAGTAGAAGGTAGAAAGTCGGTACCTCCATATTTCCATTTTCCAGTTGCCATCATCCCCTTGTCTGTGCCTTTTATTTTTACCTCGTGTTGTTGGTCTACTCATTCTACAGTACAAATACAACCTAGTCCTGACATATTAGGATGAAACACTAATAAATACCGATTCAAAAATCCATATCCATTCTAAGATTTCCGTGAAAATAAACAATATGTCAACTGAACATCATATTCATATCAGATATATCACATGCAACACTTGGAGCATACATGCAACCAACATAACTTAAACTTAAAGCATAAGATAGCATAAATCGCATTACAAAAAAGTCTAAGAAGGAAGTAATGGCTATCATCGGTTCGGTCTAAGCAGGTCTAAGCAGACACATTACCGAAACCCAAGTTTTGGCGATCATTGAACAGCTGAAAAAAAGACATAAACAAAATTCGGCAAAACCGCTGCTGCATAGAACCCTAGAATTTTCTATCTAATCAACCAAAAAAAATGACAGTGTTTGAAAACACAACAAGGTATTAATCAGAATCGACAGCACAAATAGCCGAAGTTGGTAGAATGAATGATAAGAAGGGAGGAAAGTTATTTCTGCGAGGTTACCTGAGAGACAGATATGAGAGAGAGAACGGAGAAAAAAACGAAACTGCTATGAACTGCAAGATCAAAACACACTTCAGGATTGTGGAGAAAGGGAAGATATAAGAGTAAGAAGAAATTTAATTATTATTATTTTTTTTTACTTTTGTTGGAAATTACTGAATGTGAATTAAATAGAAATACATAATTACCTTTGAAACAGCAGACGAAGGACGAGTGAGCGAAAGAGAGAGAGAGAGAGTGAATATAGAGAGAGAAAGAGGAGAGAGAAACGGAATTGAATGGGGACAGAGGTGGCTGGGTTTGGATGCCAATGTCATGTCAGAACATAGAAGAGGGGGAAATTGATGGGTCAAGTTTGAGTCAGAGGGGCTCAGCTTCTGTGCCTGAGGTTACCCCTACATAATCACTTTTTATCCCTTCAACGTTATCACTAGTTTTTTATTATTTATTATTATTACCGTAATAATGATTATTACTTAAAATGTTTTTTTTTCCCTTAAAAAAAGTGATGATGAACAGATTCATTAATACATTATTAAATAATAAATTAATAACGAGAATTTCATAGAATGAAATTATATATATATATATATATATATATATATATAAACAAATAATTTTGATGAACAGTGTACTATCGTACTTCTTCTAATTTGTTGTAATTAATTTGATAGTTTGATTTTGTTGAGGATAAGAGAAAGAATTGAAGGTTGAATTTTATCTTATTTTGTTTAGTATGTCATCATACTTCACATTTTATTATAAAATTTATATGTTTTTATATACTAAATAAGTGAATATTTAATTTATTTTGTACATGTTTATCGGGGAGAATGGTTTTTTAGAGGTTTTTTATATTGAAAATATCACCGAAAATTATTAGAGATTCATACTAAATTAATAAATATAATAATATTAAACAAGGTTTATTTTAATCACTATTGTATAATATAATTACAATTATAATCCTAAATTCTAATTCTTACTAATGCATGTTCTTGTGTAAATTATTTGTTTGGATTATACAATAGTTTAGTAAAGATTATAAACATAGGTTTTCTTGTGATGCTTGTGTCACAAATTTAACAAAAACAAAAGCGTAAAATATACTTAATTTAAAAATTTTATGATGATAAATACTAATAAAAAAGTGTTCAACTTAAAAAATATTGATAGGGTAGTATATTTGATCAGTTAATTAAATTACTGAAACCAAAAGTTGGTGTAAGTATGGTTTCTTTCATCAACCTAAATTTGGTATTTTTATAAATATTTTGAGTGAGATATTTAATAACATCACTTTAGTATATAGAAAAAATGTATTCTAATAAGGTTTTTCTAGTCATAAATCTATTAATAATGTTTAAAATAATGAAAAAATCATTAAGAAACATCGAATTCAATCAAAAATAATAGAGTTATGGAATTTGGATTCTCTACTATTTTTTTGTTATTTTTTTATTATATTTAAAATAATAGATATTAATTTTTATGTCTTAAAATACATTAAAGAAAAGTTAATATGTCAACAATATATTTTTAGTGTTAAGCAGGGGATAATACCAGAATATTTATTCACAAAATATAGATTATAAATGATTACTTATCCAACTTGTAGGTTATATTGGTGGTAACTCTGACATAAATTTTGAGAATTTGTAAGAATGTTTAGCAGAGAATCTAAATTCATAGTGGTTACTTGTCTAACTTTTAGTGTAGGTTATATTGGTGGTAACTCTGACAGTTTTATAGTCATAAGTATATCAATAATGTCAAAAAAAAAACTAACAATAAATATTGAGTTTAATAACAAATGAGTGTAGATAGTTGAATTTAGATTCTTTGTTAATTTTTGTGTTGTTTTTTTATTGTGTCTTTAAAATAGTAGACATTAATTTTAATGTTTTAAAATACTTTTAATATATCAACATTTAGTATGTTTTTAGTGTTCAGCAGGAGACAATATCAAAATATCTGCCAATCAAATATAGACTCTGAATGATTACTTATGTTGTATTGGTGGTAACTCTGACATAAATTTTGAGAATTTGTAAGAATATTTAGCAGAGAATCTAGAATCATAATGATTACTTATCCAACATGTAGTGTAGGTTATATTGATGGTAACTTAACTCTGACAATTTGAGAACTTAGTGACATATCTAGCAGAGAATCTAGACTTTTAATGATTACTTATCCAATCCATAAGTAGTATTAGATAATCTTGACATAAATTTTGAGAATTTGTAGGAATTTGATAATGACATATATTGTTTATTATTAATTTGTAGGAATTTCATAATGGCATATACCTTATTCACCTCTGACTGTTGAGTTTTCCAAAAATATAAATAAAACATTAAACTTGTAAGAAATTAACATGTGTCTCATTTTCAATAACATACAAGATTTTTTTTTAAAAATTGCTTACCCCATATAAGGATAAGTAAAAGGAAAAATGATAGAATTTTTAAAACAGGTCACCTGACCTGATCCGATCCACTACGAATTAGTCACTTAGTAAGTAAACTAAATTTAGGTCAGTTATTAGTGAATTAAAAAGAAATTAGTCCAACTTAACCTACTATCCAAAAACATCCTATACCACCTAGGGTTTTTAAATATAATTTGATCATAGGTAAGATTATTTGATATAAGAATTTATGGAAGGTGCAGGAAGTAAAATTGTAGATGTAGGAAGAAGCAATCAATAGTGTCATGGTTTTTTATTTCTATGTTCAGGTTAGTGAGACAACTCGAGTGAGTAAAATTCTTAAAAAATCATATTCATTTATAATTAATAATAAAATTTATATAAAAAAATTAACCTAATCCAATTCAAATATTGGTGCACCAAGTTGACTATTAATTTTAACTATTTTGAAAACATTAGAAAAATAACATACAAATTATCTATTTAGTTATATTATCCTATGTGATTGGTTATAAACGAAATTATTAAAACTTACAAAATAATCAATGTTTTTTTTCATTAATTTTTTAATAATATATATTTTTTAATATATTTTGTATACTCACTCTTACATTTTATTGGGATAGGATAGAAATATATAAAGTAAAAATATTTAAAAATAAAATAATGCAAAGCAAGATTGTTTGAAAAGAAAAAAGAAAAGCGAATAGGCAGAAAAAAACTTTACTTATCCCTATTGATAATATTTTTTATTATTTATTTATTATTTTTATCGCTTGGATTTTTATAATAAAAATATAAAAATTAATAAAATATTTAAACATGCCTAATTGTTTAATATCGCTACGTACCGTGCAAATAATATCTTATTTGTGCAGAGAATTTATCATAAGTACTATTTATTTGAGGATTTTGTCAAATATTTTTCTACTATTTTTTCTTGTTATAAAACACATTGTTTATAGTTTATTTGTTGTTGCATTGCTCTTGTAACATTAAAAAACTATTATTTTATTTATTTAAAATAAAATTAATTTTTAATATAATTTAAGATAAAAAATCAATATAACAAAATATTTATTTAATTATGTTAACCTTAATCAATTATTGTATTTAATTATGTTAACCTTAAAAATCTGGTTGGAAAAACAAAAATTGTTGGAAACTTACAAATGACTTAAAAAACAAGAGAAAGAATTGAGATCCATTAATTTAGCACAATTAAAATAGAAATCATTTGAGAAAATAAATTTTGTAAACTAGAATAAAATAACTTCATTCTCTAATTTAAATTACAATGTATGATAAGTGAAGGGACCAATAATAAATACCTCACACAAACCAATTCATTTTGTCTTATTTATTGACTAGAAAATTGGTCCAGAAATCACATGCAAAACATTAATAACCAAAATTATTTGTATTCTTATATTATATTACTTTTAGTCTTGTTTGGAATTTAAAATATTTCTCATTGAGTTTAAAATTAAAAAAAAAACAAAATTATATAAATGTCATTTTAATTATACTAATTTATTTATCTTATATTTTATCTTTTCTAAAAGAATACAAAATTGATTTAATAAATACAACAATAAAATATTAAAATATTAATTATTTATTTAACTCAAGAAAATAACTAAAGGAGTATAATAAGAATAAGCACATAATATTTGTAAATAAAAATATGTTAATGTTTTATGTTTAAATTTTTTATTAATGTTAGCATTTTTATTACAATAAACTAAATAATTGACATTATAAATAAACACTATAAACTATTAATAATGAATAACTACATCTTACTTTCTATTGACATATTACTTCTAGTATACATAATCTTCCTTCTTCTTATTATTACTTTATTCTCTTTTATCTTTTATCTTTATTTTTATTTATATACAAATCAAAATAATTAATATATCAAATATCTCGAAATATATACAGTTTTGTAGGAAATCGTGATACTAAATGATTAATAAACACCGAGTAAATTCTAAATATATTAATCAATTATCTATAAATATAAGTATAGTTGTATATTTATGTGTTAAGTGGTATTGAAAAAAAATAATAATAAAAGAATAAATAAACTGATAAAAGAAAAATATCTTAAAAATAACAATGAGAATAATAAATATGTAAAATTTAAACTTTTTTCTAATTATAATTATTTAATTATTATTTTATATTTTTTTATCAACTTTTTAATTTCTCATTTAAGATCAAATAAGGCATCCATATCATAGACTTATCGATTAAAAATGAGATTATAAAAACTTAAAAATAATTGATGTTTTTTCTCATTAATTTTGAATATTATACTTTTTTTATCAAATATTATTTCTTTTTCAATATATTGCAATACACTTTATATACTCCCTCTTGCCATTGATTAGAAAATGAAAATATTTTAAAAAAATTAATGAAAAGAAGGTTGATTTGGGAAGAAAAACGAAAAAATCATGAGTAAAAAACAAAATTTACTTGCCTCTTAATAAAATTTTATATAATTTATTTATTATTTCAAGCACAATAATAGAAGTATAAGCATTAATGATAGAATATTTAAATATATCTAATTGTATAATACTGTTACTATTTATTTTGTGCAGAAAATTTATGACAAGTACAATTTATTTGGGACTCATCACATATTTTTGTATTCCGTGTTTATTTGTTTTATTTTATTTTAAAAAACAGATCATCTAAAGTTTATTTACTATTACATTGTTCTTGTAACATTAACAAATTATTATTTTATTTATTTAAAATAAAATGAATTTTTAACTTAATTTAAAATAAAAAATAATTTCAAGCACTATAGTAGAAGTATAAGCATTAATGATAGAATATTTAAATATATTTAAATATACCTAATTGTATAATACTGTTACTACTTATTTTGTGCAAAAAATTTATGAGAAGTACAACTTATTTGGGACTCATCACATATTTTTGTACTCCGTTTATTTATTTTTTATTTTAAAAAACAGATCATTTAAAGTTTATTTACTATTACATTTTTCTTGTAACATTAACAAATTATTATTTTATTTATTTAAAATAAAATGAATTTTTAACTTAATTTAAAATAAAAAATAACACAACACAACAAAATATTTATTTAATTATGTTAATCTTAATAATTGTAGTTCTTTTTATGGAAAACTTATCCATGATGTAACACATCACTGGTTCAAATAATTTTATAATATATTTTTTTTTATAGTTATCAAAATGATGTAAAAACCTTTACTCAAATTATTTACAAGAATATCATATTTATATTGGTGTCACACATTGATCAACAATTCACATCAATAGTATTTTATTTTTAGAAAAAACAGTTTTTTATTAAAAATCCGGTTGGAAAAACAAAAATTGTTATAGGAACTTAAAAATGACTTAAAAAATAAGAGAAAACATTAAGATCCATTAATTTAACACAATTAAAATATAAATCATTTGAAAAAATAAATTTTATAAACCATAATAAAATAATTTTATTCTCTAATTTAAATTACAATGTATGATAAGTGAAGGAACCAATAATAAATACCTCACACAAACCAATTCATTTTGTCTTATTTATTGGAATAGGAAATTGGTTCAGAAATCACATGCAGAAAATTAATAAACCAACACAATGATCAAAATAATATTTAATTATTTGTATTCCTATATTATATTACTTTTTAATCTTCTTTGACATTTAAAATATTTCTCATTAAGCTTAAAATAAAAAAACATGTTGATATTAATGTCATTTTTATTACATTAATTTACTTATGTTGTATTCTATCATTTTTAAAAGAATACAAAATAATTTAATAAGTATCACAAGAAGAAACAGAACTCTGAAATAAATAAATAAAATATCAATTATTTATTTGACTCAACAAGAGAACTAAATGAGTATAATAGGTGTAAGCACATGATATTTTCTCATTTGCTTAATTTCTATCTAAATACAAATCAAAATAATTAATATATTAAGTGTCTTGAAATATATATACCTTTTGTAGAAATCATGATATCAAAGAATCAATGAATATCATGAAATCCAAACTATATTAATCCATTGTCGATAAGTACTTGTATATTTGTGCGTTAAGTGATATTGAGATTAAAAAAAAAAGTAAAAAATATATAAAAGATAAATAATTTGATAAATAAAAAATATCTTAAAAATAGAAATGAAAAAAGTAAACATGTAAAATTTAAAATAAAAAAGGATATTTCATTATTTTTTATATACTTTTCAAATGTAATTAATTATTTAGTTCATATTTTTTCTATATCTTTTTATCAACCATCTTTAATTTCTCATTTAGGATCAATTAAGGATCAATGTCCTAGAGTTATCGATTAAAAATGTGAGATTATTAAAACTTACAAATTAATTGATGTTTTTTTCATTAATTTTCAATATCATATTTTTTTAACAAATATTATTATTTTTACAATATATTGTGATACACTTGATATATTTACCCTTACGATTGATTATAGATTAGAAAGTGAAAATATTTTAAAAAATTTAATGAAAAGAAAGTTTTTTGCAGAAAAAAAAAAGAGAAAGAAAAACAATAGGTAGAAAATAAAATTCACTTGCTTTTTAAAAATATTTTATATAATTTATTTATTATTTTATTTTTTGGAATTTTATCATAAAAATATAAACATTTATGATAGAATACTTAAACATACTTAGTTGTGCAATATGTTATTGTTGTAATTTGTGCAAAAATTTTATGACAAGTATTACATACAGGGATGGCAACGGGTCGGGTCGGGCACAGATAGTGTCTATCCGCAACCCGACCCGCCACAAAAAAACCCGCCCGTTTATCTGTCGGGTATCCGCTTAAAAAATACCCGCGGATAGTTTTAAAACCCACGGGTACCCGTAGATACCCGATACCTGCAAATATTTAAAAAATTTATATTTTATAAATTTTTAATATAAAATTATATAAATTAAATATAAATTAAATTAAATTTTAATTATAATTAAATTTGACATAATAAAATATACTGCTAATTTTAATTTTAATTAAATTTAACTTAATAAAATATAAATTAAATTTTCATTTTCATTTTTTTGCGGGTAACGGGTACCCGCGGGTACGAATAGTATGATACTCGTACCCGACCCGTTTATAAGCGGGTATTAAAATACCCGCTACCCACGCGTAATAAATATCCGCTACTCGCAGGTATCAACTATCCGTTGCGAATTTTATCCGCGGATATTCACGGGCACGAGTATTTTTGTCATCCCTAATTACATATATGGGGTTTGGTAATATAATTTTGTACTCTGTTTATTTTATATTTTTTATTTTAAGAAACACATCATCTATGGTTAATATACTATTACATTGTTTTTGTAACATTAACAAAATATTATTTTATTTATTTTAAATAAAATGAAATTTTAACTTAATTTAAAATAAAAAAGAACACATAAAACAAAATATTTATTTAATTATGTTCACCTTAATCGATTGTTGTTTTTTGTATTGAACACTTATCTATGATGTAACACTTCATCAATTCAAACAATTTTATAATATATTTTTATTATAGTTATCAAAATGATGTAAAAAACTTTACTCAAATTACTTACAAGAATATCACATTTATATTGGTGTCACACAATGGTCAACAATTCACATCCATAATATTTTGTTTCAATTTTTAAGTTGGAAATATTTAGAAAAAAACAGTTTTGTATTAAAAATCTGGTTGAAAAAACAAAAATTGTTAGGAACTTAAAAATGACTTAAAAAATAAGAGAAAGAATTGAGATCCATTAATTTAGCACAATTAAAATATATATCATTTGAGAAAATAAATTTTACAAACCAGAATAAAATAACTTCATTCTCTATTTTAAATTACAAGTATGATAAGTGAAGGAACAAATAATAAATATCTCACGCAAACCAATTTATTTTGTCTTATTCATTGGAATCAGAAGTTGGTTCAGAAATCACATGCAGAAAATTAATGAACCAAAATTAATAAATCCACACAATGATAAAAATAATATTCAGTTATTTGTATTCTTATATTATATTACTTTTTAATCTTATTTGACATTTAAAATATTTCTCATTAAGCTTAAAATAAAAAACATGCATATATTAATGTCATTTTTATTATATTAATTTACTTATATTGTATTCTATCTTCTTCTTTTTTAAAAGAATAAAAAATTAATTTAATAAGTATCACAAGATAAACGAAACTATACAATAAATAAATAAAATATCAATTATTTATTTAACTCTACGAGATAACTAAAGGAGTATAATAGGTATAAGCACATGATATCTTCTTATTTGCTTTATTTCTATGTAAATATAAATCAAATAAATAAATATATTACGTGTCTAGAAATATATATAATTTTGTAGAAATCATGATATCAAAAAATTCATAAATGTCATGAAATCCTAAATATATTAATCCATTATCGATAAATATGTGTATATTTGTGCATTAGGTGATCTTGAAATTAAAAATACAAAATAAAAATATATGAAAGATAAATAATTTGATAATTGAAAAATATCTTAAAAGTAGAAATGAAAAACATAAACATGTAGAATTTAAAATAGAATAGAATATTTCATTATTTTTTATATATTTTTCAAATGTAATTTATTATTTAATTCATATTTTTTCTGCATCTTTTATCAACTTTTTTTTAATTTTTCATTTAAATCAATTAAGGATCAATGTCCTTGAATTATCGATTAAAAATGTAAGATTATTAAAATTTACATCTTAATTGAAGTTTTTGTTCATTAATTCTTAATATTAATTTTTTAACAAATATTATTATTTTTTACAATATATTGATGCACTTAATATATTCACCTTTAGGATTGATTAGAAAGATTAGAAAGTAAAAATACTTAAGAAGATTTAATGAGAATAAAGTTTTTTGCGGAAAAAGAGAAAGAAAAACAATGAGTAGAAAATAAAATTTACTTGCTTTTTTAGAACATTTTATATAATTTATTTATTTTTTTAATTTTTGGAATTTTATACTAAAAATATAAACATATAGAATATTTAAATATATATCTTATTATCGTAATTAGTGCAATATGGGTTCGGTATCATATTTTTTACTCTGTTTATTTTTTTTTTTAATTTCAGAAACACATAATCTATACTTTATTTACTATTACATTGTTATTGTAACATTAATATATTATTGTTTTATTTATTTAAAATAAAATAAATTTTTAACTTAACTTAAAATAAAAAATGGACACGTAAAACAAAATATTTATTTAATTATGTTAACAATTGTTATTTTTATCGAAAACTTCTTCATAATGTAACACTTCATTATTTCAAACAATTTCATAATATATTGTTTTATAGTTATCAAAATGATGTAAAAAACTTTACTCAAATTATTTAGAGAATATTACATTTATATTGGTGTCACACAATGCTCAAAATTCACATTAATAGTCTTTTGTTTCTATTTTTAAGTTGAAAATATTTAGAAAGAAACAGTTTTTGTATTAAAAATCCGGTTGGAAAAACAAAATTTGTTAGAAACTTAAAAATGACTTAAAAAATAAGAGAAAACATTGAGATCCATTAATTTAACACAATTAAAATATAAATCATTTGAGAAAATAAATTTTAGAAACCACAATAAAATAACTTCATTCTCTAATTTAGATTACAATGTATGATAAATGAAGGGACCAATAATAAATACTTCACACAAACCAATTCATTTTCTTATTCATTGGAATAGGAGATTGGTTCATACATCACATGCAGAAAATTAATGAGTCAAAATTAATAAACCAACACAATGATAAAAATAATATTTAGTTATTTGTATTTTTATATTATATTACTTTTTAATCTTATTTGACATTTAAATATTTCTTATTAAGCTTAAAATAAAAAACATACTTATATTAATGTCATTTTCATTACATTAATTTACTTATGCTGTATTCTATTTTTTTAAAAAGAATAAAAAATTAATTTAACAAATATCACAAGAAAAACGAAGCTATGAAATAAATAAATAAAATATCAATTATTTATTTGACTCAAGGAGAAGACTAAATGAGTATAATAGGTATAAGCACGTGATATCTTCTTATTTGCTTTATTTCTATCTATATACAAATCAAAATAATACATATATTAAGTGTCTTGAAATATATAAAATTTTGTAAATATCATGATATCAAATAATTAATGAATATCATATAATATTAAATATATTAATCCATTGTCGATAAATATATGTATATTTGTGTGTTAAGTGGTCTTGAAATTAAAAAAAAAACAAAATAAAAAATATATAAAAGATAAATAATTTGATAAATGAAAATAATCTTAAAAATAGAAATGAATAAAATAAACATGTAGAATTTAAAGATCATTGTTCTAGAGTTATCGATTAAAAATGTGAGATTCTTAAAACTTACAAATTAATTGATGTTTTTTTCATTGATTTTTAATATTATATTTTTTTTAACAAATATTATTTTTTTACAATATACTGTGATACCCTTATTATGTTCATCCTTGATTAGAAAGTGAAAATATTTAAAAAAGTTTAATGAAAATAAAGTTTTTTTTTGCAGAAAAAGAAAGAGAAAGAAAATCAATAAGTAGAAAATAAAATTTACTTGCTTGTTAAGAACATTTTATAAGGAAACAATAATAAATACCTCACACAAACCAATTCATTGTCTTATTCATTGGAATAGGAGATTGGTTCAGAAATTACATGCAGAAAATTAATGAGTCAAAATTAATAAACCAACAAAATGATAAAAATAATATTTAGTTATTTGTATTTTTATATTATATTACTTTTTAATCTTATTTGACATTTAAAATATTTCTTATTAAGCTTAAAATAAAAAACATGCTTATATTAATGTCATTTTCATTATATTAATTTACTTATGTTGTATTCTATCTTTTTTAAAAGAATAAAAAATTAATTTAACAAATATCACAAGAAAAACGAAACTATGAAATGAATAAATAAAATATCAATTATTTATTTGAGTCGAAGAGAAGACTAAAGGAGTATAATAGGTATAAACACATGATATCTTCTTATTTGCTTTATTTCTATCTATATATAAATCAAAATAATACATATATTAAGTGTCTTGAAATATATAAAATTTTGTAAAAAATCATGATATCAAATAATTAATGAATATCATGAAATATTAAATATATTAATCCATTGTCGATAAATATATGTATATTTGTGCGTTAAGTGGTTTTGAAATTAAAGAAAAACAAAATAAAAAAATATATAAAAGATAAATAATTTGATAAATGAAAATTATCTTAAAAATAGAAATGAATAAAATAAACATGTAAAATTTAAGGATCAATGTATATAAACATGATAGAATATTTAAATATACTTAATCGTGTAATATGTTATTATCGTAATTTGTGCAAAGATTATATGATAAGTATTATATATACGGAGTTCGATAATATATTTTTGTTATAAGGCTCACTTATTATTCTGTCTCAATGTTCAAGGGTTTGCCCTAATCTGTTGGGCTTAAGGCTGGCCCATGGGGTGTCCAAAATCCCTAAATCAGCCTAACCCTCTCTTTTTTTGCCCACTTTGCAAAATCAGTGTTTTACTCCTCCCCTCTAAACTTCTTTCAGAAGCTTTGCTAGGATTTGGACCTCCTTCATCTTCAAGCTAGCTCAACTCCGTTCCTACCTGTATCCTCTTTCCTCTGGTCATATTTTCGTGATTTCAATTAGGGTTCACCGTAGTGAGCTTGTCTTAAATCTATTCCGTTGTTTTCCAGCTCTCGAATCTACTCTTAGAGCTATAGTGCTCAACTGTTTGGGTGTCCGAGTCCTTGTCTAACATTTTATAGGTAAGGGAAGCTAGGGTTTCGTGATTTAAATTTATCATGTCTATTTTTGGTTCTGCTTTACATTTCTGGTGATTGTGTGGTGTTCATGATGAAATGAATATGCATTGGTTGTTGTTTTGGATGAAAATTTGGCTTTGCAGGCGTGGAACAGTGAGGGAGAACTATTATTTTTGTCCAAGCGAGCTGGTCTCGCTTAGGCGAGAGTAGTAGAAGCTCACCCAGGGGGTTTTTGCTCGAGCACTCGCTTAGGCGAACCATCTCGCTTAGGCGAGATGGCCTCGTCTAAGTGAGAGTTTGCAAAACCTTCTAGGGCCTATGTTCGCAGTCTTGCCTAAGCGAGAGTATGCAGCTTGAGCGAGACTACCTCTCTCACTTAAGCGAAGACTCCTAGCTTGAGCAAGACTTGATGCAGGCCGTGCTGATTTCCTACTTAATTGTTGTTAGTTGCTTGATTTGTTGGTTTGCTCTATTTAAAGTAAAAAGTATGTGAATATGCATGTAATATTTGATTGTATGGGCTGTAATTGATGAGTTTGGTATGACCTTTATATGGAACCTGATTGGATGGTTGGTTATAAATGTTGGTATGGAATCGGTATGCATGATAACTTTATGCTTGGTTAGTGAGACATGATTTGGTGTGGTTTAGGACGTAATTCCATGAATCTCTAGGTGAGATCTCATGGTGGTGCCTCGTTTGGTCAGGACATAATTCCACAATGGTTTCGTGGTGGTGTCTCATGGTCAGAACGTAATTCCATGATCCCTGTTAGTGGGAACTCATGGTGATGACTCATGGTTAAGACGTAATTCCACGAAGGTTTCGTGGTGGTGCCTCGTTATATAATTTAGGAAGGATTCAAGCAATGATTGCATCCTGACACTCTAAATAGTCAGTTAGTTTCACGTAGCGTGTACTGACTCAAGTGGTGAGAGTAGCAAGAGACCTTAGTCTTTGGCAGGATAATGACCTCATATGTTTGAAGGCTAACCTTGTGCGTGGTAGGGTGAAACCCACCAGCAATGGCTCTGTAGAGCAGTAGAGGCCACCACAATCTAGTGAATCCAACTGATTATATGTATCTGGCTAATTGAGTCTTGGTGTCTTGTTTTATGGTCATCACATGCTTGTTGATCTATGTATATTTGACTTTTAAGTTGCATGCTCAATTGTATGCTAAAATTTTTTACCCTTTCTGTTTGCTTGTATGTTTGTGTGTGGTTTTTCTCCTTTTGCGATGATCATCAATTTATTGATGCGAACAAATGTGAGAACTCCTCGTGGTCGTCAAAAGGGTGATGGAAATTTTAGAGTTTTTCTTTTAGGGTTGTAGTCCATGTAATAACTTGCTCTCTAAGCATTTATTTTGAATACTGTTGAACTCTTATTCTGTTTTGTTAATGGCATTGTGGTGTGCATTAGTTTCCTATTTCAAGTATTTTGGACAATTATAAGAAGTGACATTTCCACTCCATGACAATACTCTTTTATTATTATGTATGATGTTTCATTTAATTATGTTGTTATTTAAATGGGACGTTACATTTTTATACTTCGTTTATTTCTTTTTTATTTTAAGAAACACATAATCTATAGTTTATTTCCTATTACATTGTTCTTGTAACATTAATTAATTATTATTTTATTTATTTAAAATAAAATGAATTTTTAACTTAAAATAAAAAAAACAAACACATAAAACAAAATATTTATTTCATCATGTTAACCTTAATCCATTGTTATCGTTATTATAAAAAACTTATCCATGATGTAACACTTCATCAATTCAAACAATTTTGTAATATTTTTTTTTATAGTTATCAAAATGATGTAAAAAACTTTACTCAAATTACTTACAATAATATCACATTTATATTGGTGTCACACAATGGATAACAATTCATATCAATAGTCTTTTCTTTCTATTTTTAAGTTGAAAATATTTTAAAAAAAAAACTTTTTGTATTAAAAATCCGGTTTGGAAAAACAAAAATTGTTAGGAACTTAAAAATGACTTAAAAAAATAAGAGAAAATTTGAGATCCATTAATTTAGCACAATTAAAATATAAATCATTTGAGAAAATAAATTTTACAAACCAGAATAAAATAACTTCATTCTCTAATTTTAATTACAATGTATGATAAATGAAGGAACCAATAATAAATACCTCACACAAACCAATTCATTTTTTCTTATTCACTGGAATAGAAAATTGGTTCAGAGATCACATGCAGAAAATTAATGAGCCAAAATTAATAAACCAACACAATGATAAAAATCATATTTTGTTATTTGTATTCTTATATTATATTATTTTTTAATCTTATTTGACATTTAAAATATTTCTCATTAAGCTTAAAATAAAAAACATGCATATATTAATGTCATTTTTATTATATTAATTTACTTATATTGTATTCTATCTTCTTCTTTTTTAAAAGAATCAAAAATTAATTTAATAAGTATCACAAGAAAAATGGAACCATGAAATAAATAAATAAAATATTAATTATTTATTTGACTCAAGGAGAAAACTAAAGAAGTATAATAGGTATAAACACATGATATCTTATTATATGCTTTATTTTTATCTATATACAAATCAAAATAATTAATATATTAAGTGTCTTGAAATATATAAAATTTTGTAGAAATCATGTATCAAAGAATTAATGAATATCATAAAATGCTAAATATATTAATCCATTGTCGATAAAAACGTGTATATTTGTGTGTCAAGTAATATTGAAATTAAAAAAAAACAAAGTAAAAAAATGTATAAAAGATAAATAATTTGATAAATAAAAATATCTTAAAAACATAAATGAAAAAAATCAACATGTAGAATTTAAAATAAAGTAGGATATTTGATATTGTTTTTTTTATACTTTTCAAATGTAATTAATTATTTAGTTCATATTTTTTCTATATCTTTTTATCAACTTTTTTTAATTTCTCTTTTAGGATCAATTAAGAATTAATCTTCTAGAGTTATCGATTAAAAATGTGAGATTATTAAAACTTACAAATTAATTGAAGTTTTTGTTCATTAATGTTTAATATTATATTTTTTTAACAAATATTATTATTTTTACAACATATTGTGATACACTTAATATATTCACCCTTATGATTGATTAGAAAGTGAAAAAATTTTAAAAATTCTAATGAAAATAAAGTTTTTTTCAGAAGAAGAGAAAGAAAAACAATGGGTTGCTTTTTTTTAAGAATATTTTATAAAATTTATTTATTATTTTAATTCTTTAAATTTTACAATAAAAATATAAACATTTATAATAGAATATTTAAATATACTTAATTGTGTAATATATTATTATCGTAATTTGTGCAAAGATTTTATGATAAGTATTACATATATGGGTTTGGTAATATATTTTTGTACTCCATTTATTTTATTTTTCTTTTAAGAAACATGTCATCTATAGTTTATGTACTATTACTTTGTTCTTGTAACATTAACAAAATTATTCTATTTATTTAAAATAAAATGAATTTTTAACTTAATTTAAAATAAAAATGAACAATATAAAAAAAATTATTTAATTATGTTAACCTTGATCGATTTTGGTTCTTTTTATCGAAAACTCATCGATGATGTAACACTTCATCAATTCAAACAATTTTATAATATATTTTTTTAATACTTATTAAAATGATGTAAAAAACTCTACTCAAATTACTTACAAGAATATCACATTTTTATTGGTGTCACACAATAGTCAACAATTCACATCAATAGTCTTTTGTTTCTAGTTTTAAATTGAATATATTTAGAAAAAACAATTTTTGTATTAAAAATCCCGTAGGAAAAACAAAAATTGTTAGGAACTTAAAAGTAACTTAAAAAATAAGAGATAGAATTGAGATCCATTAATTTAACACAATTAAAATATAAATCATTTGAGAAAATAAATTTTATAAACCAGGATAAAATAACTTCATTCTCTATTTTAAATTATAATGTATGATAAGTGAAGGAACCAATAATAAACATCTCACACAACGTATTTGCTTTATTTCTATCTAAATGCAAATCAAAATAATTAATAGGGTTAAATATATTTTTTGTCCCTTAACTTTATGTGAATTTTGGAATTAGTCCATTTCGAAACTTTTGACCAATTTAGTCATTCACTTTTGAAATACGTGAATTTAATCATTTTAATCAAATTTTGTCATGTTTATTTGATATTTCAAACGCATTTCGAAATAAACATAAAAAAATTTGATTAAAATGCCTAAATTCTTATAGTTCGAAAGATGAAGAACTAAATTGGTCCAAAATTTTGAAATAGATTAATTCCAAAATCTACTAAAAGTTAAGGCTTCAAAAGTACATTTAACCCTAATTAATGTAAAGTGTCTTGAAATATGTACTTTTGTAGAAATCATAAATGATAAAATCATAAATATATTAATCCATTGTCGATAAATACGTGTATATTTGTGCGTTAAGTGGTCTTGAAATTTAAAAACAAAGTAAAAAATATATAAAAGATAAATAATTTGACAAATGAAAAATATCTTAAAAATAGAAATGAAAAAAAAATAAACATGTAGAATTTAAAATGAAATAAGATATTTGATAATTTTCTATATACTTTTCAAATGTAATTAATTATTTAGTTCATATTTTTTGTATATCTTTTTATCATTTTTTTCTAACTTCTCAATTAGGATCGATTAAGGATCGATGTCCTAGAATTATCGATTAAAAATGTGAGATTATTAAAACTTACAAATTAATTGAAGTTTTTGTTCATTAATTTTTAGTATTATATTTTTTTTAACAATTTTTTTTTTACAATATATTGTGATACACTTGATATATTCATCCTTATGATTGATTAGAAAGTGAAAATATTTTAAAAACTCTAATGAAAATAAAGTTTTTTCAGAAAAAGAGAAAGAAAAACAAAGGGTTGCTTTTTTTTAAGAATATATTTTATAAAATTTATTTATTATTTTAATTCTTGAAATTTTACAATAAAATTATAAACATTTATAATAGAATATTTAAATATACTTAATTGTGTAATATGTTATTATCGTAATTTGTAGGGAGATTTTATGACAAGTATTACATATATATATATATATATATA
>Ga0214542_1003361_pt1 | contig 32723 bp, 18 predicted proteins | sample CNSS1metaG_FD_160096 | JGI IMG/M metagenome (GOLD analysis project Ga0214542, IMG submission 160096) | Root nodule microbial communities from cowpea collected in UCLA plant growth center, Los Angeles, California, USA - CNSS1 | ecosystem: Host-associated > Plants > Roots > Nodule | place: USA...
TGGATATTGAATGGTGAGAAATATATTTTGACTGTATGATAAAAATGTTGTTGGCTCTAGCTTACCCTGTTTATTGTATGGTTGTCTTGTATGTGGTTCTTCTTTCTTGCGATGATCATCAATTTAATTGATGGGAGCAGATGGGCGAGGTTCCAGAGGTCAGCAAGGAAATGGAGGTTCCGCTGCATAGTCCGCGTGGACTAGTTTATATTTTTTTTTTCCGTATGAGTTCATCTAGGGCTGCAACCCACGAAACAGATAGTTTTAGATTTATATACTATTAGTTAGCTCTTCATCCGTTTTCTTTTGGGCATCGTGGTGTGCCATGGATCGTTGGGAGCTTAGTTTCAAACTCCCGGACTGCGCTTGTATGTTATTTTATGCGACGCTACATTTAATTTCGCTTATAAATTAAATGGGGTGTTACAAAAACTAACATAGATAAATTACCTACAAAGAATTTCATAGATAACTCAAATATTAAAAAATTAAAAAAAATTAAAACATTCTAAAATCCTTTCAAATATATATATATATATATATATATATATATATATATATATATATATATATATATATATATATATTATAAAAAATCCTTGTAAAATTGTATAATGCTTAGTTAAGTGGTAAGCATTTGCCTTCTCTCTAAGAGGTCTTGAGATCAAACCTAATTGGCCATTTTTTTATTAACACTATAATTAAATATCCACAGTATGAAAAAAAAAAAACATGTTGAAATATCATTTTCATTCTTTTCTCCACCACTATGTCAGACTTTAATGGACGAGAAAGGTTATGCCATCATTTTTATTTCTTAACGTCAAGTCCATTAGTGAAAAGTAAAGCCATGCATGGACCATTTTATTTTCTTGTTTGCGCATGAAACTCATGCCCATGCACCAGGCCCTTTTAGTCTGAAAGTTCATGCAACTACCACCTCATCTTTGTGGCATCGAAGGGGTACCTTTGATAGACAAGAATGGTCATGCAAGAAATTTTTTCTCCTTGTGGTGAGTAGTTTTACGTGAAAATAGAATGAGCTAGTGGCCTTAACGTTGATAAGCCATTTTTCGTGAGAGTTAAGTGGTTTGGAGGCATATGCATGGCTCACGGTGGGTTTTGTTATTTATTAGAGATATCTACCTTTGCATTGGGTACGTATTATTTTTGTTTTGGTTGGTTTTATCCTTGTTGGGGGTTGTCTTGGAAATTCTTGTATGGTTCATATTGCATATTTTCTATAGTATATATGTATAACTCGTATGGTATGTTGTGTTATAGGATATATATCTTACTCGTTGGGCTAATGGTTTGTGGGAAAATTGATGTTAAAAGGGAACAACTGCAATAATACAATTGGGTTCTAGTCCATCTCACGTGGACCTAAAGGATGAATGGATTTCACTCCCACTTGTGGGAGGGAGGTGGTAAGGTAAGTTGTTGTGGGGTTTTTCGTTGTACCTAGAAACCCAAAGATGACTTTTTCGCTTGTATGAGGTAGTAGAAAAGTGTTCTCTTTGCCTGTGTGAGGAAGTGGAAAAGGATGTGTTTGAGTGTTGTACTCTCTCGCCTGGGCGAGGTAGTGGAGAGAAGAAATATGTTTCGCCTTAGTTCCGACTTGTTGTTGAGTATAGTGCTTGGTGTGAGAGATTCATCAAAGTTGTTACTCATTTGTCCTTGGGGAGTAGAGAAGACAGGTGATGCGATGGCAGGACCATTCAAACTACTTGGTTATAGAAAACTAGATCTTGTAGTAGGGATCAAGTGATGAAAAAATGGAAGAGTGAATGTGATTATCATGCTTCATTATTTTACTTGGTTGGATGTGATGTTTAGTATAGCTTGTGATGTTGCATTTTGCTAAATTTCTTTTACATATGATTATTTACGGTTAGCTTACCCTTGTTTGTTCGTTTTGTGTGTTCGTTGTGGGTGCGATGATCGTATGACGTATGTGTTATACGAGAGCAAGTAATAATGCAAATGCTTCTAGCGTGGAGTAGATTGATGAGAGAATGAGTTGAACTTGGGATTTTATTCTCTTTTGTTAAGTTTTTTTAAAATAAATATTACAAACGATGTAATTTTCTTTTATTTGTCATCGTTATTTGTAAATTTTTAGACAATTAATGTTTCAAACTATACATTTAAGATTAAATTATAAACTCTTGCTTAAGTATATTTTTGACAATAATCTTTTTACGTTAAAATGCACATGAATTATATCTTTCTTTATATTCTAAATTAGGGCGTTACAAGGAAAACTCAGAAAAAGGAAAAAGTGTAACAAAAATTGCAAGTTAATGGATGTATAAATTTCAATTTCTATATTTCTTATCTAGGGATCAACCATCAATGTATGTAGAACAAGTCAAAGCTAAATTTTTTATGCTAGATTATTGGGTATCTTAGGAAGAAAATATGTGGAACAAGACAAACCTAAAGTTTTTATGCAAGATTGATTATCTGATCAAGAAACTCACATATAAAAAAATGTGTAAAGAGTACTAGAGGATCTAACAATTATAGAATAGAAACATTAAGAAAAGATCCAAAGAAACAATGGGCAGGATGAGAAGGAAAAATAGTATTACTTCATGTATCTTAACATTGAATAGTATTGTGAGATGTTTATCCTAATGAATTTTGTTCATTGAGTTTTGAACTTATGAACCATATAATGTTGAGTTTTCAAATATGTAATACAGAAATTAAATTTTGATTATTAAATTAAAATATTTGATAAAATCATATAAATGATTGATTTAAAGTGAAATATTAGTTAGTATTTAAAATATACGTAATATAAAGATGAAAAATTAGAAAATATGTTGATTAAGATTGGACTTCCTTTTTTTATTTTTAAAAATGCTTAATAAGTTTTTTTGTTTCGGTATTGAGAAATTTATTTAATGTGATCTCTCAAATTTTTTTTTACCTTAATTCAATTTTTATTATTTTATTTAAAAAGAGTCAATGTTCTTTTAGATGAATTGGTGTTGACACCATTTAAAAATGTGACCATGTGTGAATGATTCTCTAACCCTTACCATCTTCGTTTCTACTCTGAAGGTGACCCTCTAGATACGAGAATAGAATTATAAAGGATTGGAGAAGAATATAATCATAAAGGATTGGAGAAACCCAGAGCCACTTATATGTAATTTGCTTTCAACGGAACATACCACATTAACTTGTTTTTAAAAAGGAGGACTGAATTGAGGTAAAAAATTGAAGATTTTTTAGTGTGTTACAAAAATAGACTAGACTTTACATGTATAGACACATAGATTGCTCAAGATTTTTATACTCTAATAACCCAATAAAAGGTGCGTACTTAAATATGGTATTCTCTATTCTTTCCAGTATTAATGGTATTTACCCAAAAATTATTGATGGTAACATGGCATATATTTGGAGTACAAATGATAATGATGCAATTGGTCCCCTGTGGAGTGAATACATTGTGTTTTGTCATCTTTAAAATCATTGGACATAGCAACAAATTTTGTTCAGAAATTCTTTTAGAAAAGGCTACGAGTAAGATGATAAAAAGGACATAACTTTGAAGAGAGAACAATACTTCACAGTTTACATCCTCCTCCAATTAAATCAGATAAAAAAAGATGTAAGGGAGAGAGAAGGGAGAGTAAGATTAACAACAGTATTTATACCAGTTTTTCTGCATCTATATTTAGTCCTTGACACATAACCCAGTGCTCTAAGAAATAAACAAGATTAAGTGAATGTTTTGGCAAAAAAATCAAACCAAAAGGGTAAGTGAAAACAATTTTAATGCTTTTGTAGTTGTAGGCTCATAGTAGTTGTTGTTATCCATTGCATCCAAAACAGAAAGACGAATATTAAGTACAACATCAGAACCATACTCATGTCAATTAACTTGAATTGACTATTGAAAGGGCAAGAGTTATGAAAAGATAACCAGAAAAAGTTGTGCTGATATAGTTTTAATATATACATTTCTCGTATTGAAGAAGGTATATTACAAACAAAAGTAACTACTCCAGGAGATATAATACAAAAATGGAAGGAACATAGGAAAAAGAAAAGAGAGAAAATGTTTTGTACTTTACATGGTTTAGGTTTAAAATGCTCTAATTGTATTAGGTGCAGGTGATATAGAACAATGGCTAAAATCGATATAATCATCACCATTAGGTGTTTCCGTTCCTGGATATACTTGGCCAATGTATTGTTGCACCACCAAAACTGAAGCAGTGGCTGCAAAATCAGAAGATGCTAGCAAATCTCCAATGGCTCCCATTTCAGGACATTCACTCCAATCAGTGAGTCCTGCAGTGAGAGGTGATATCATCCCTTGACCTCTCCCAACAACGAAAAGATCATGAGCATCATCCATGCTTCTTATTGCAGCCACTGTGTCTTCCCCATTTTTAACTACCTTCTCAACATAATCAACTGAATCACCACTCCCACATCTCATCCTAAATTCTTGTATAAGTTTTTCATCAAGTTGCTTTTGTATATCCCTATCTGTTTGCACTGTCAGCAGCACCCTTGGTCCATCCATGTTTTTGCTGTCTTGTTGTGGGCACGATGGCTCTGCCTGTTCACCTGGGATAAAACGCATTATGGTGAGGCTAATCCCAGGATGTTCCACCATTCTCCATCCATAGCACAATGCCTCTCTATCATCTGGCCCTCCGAAGAACAACACTGCTACGTTATGAGACACTTGGTTTCCAGCCAAACGGTTAGAGCCACTTAAGCCTCTATCTACTAGAATTCCTACCGAGCATGGTGCGTTTGCTAGCACGTTCTGGTTGATGGCTCTATAAGCCATGTTTGTAGCTTCCATGCCGCCATCAACTGTTTGTTGTTTATGAAAAGGAACAATGATGAGGGACACACGTTTGTCTGCTGCCAAATTGCATATGTCTTCATGCATGGTGGAATAGGGAGAGATCGCTGTCAAGGGCTGCACTGCGATGAATGAAGCATGCTGCTCGTAGTTTTCAAAGGCTTTGATTATGTGGTCGGATTGAGCTTCGGTTCTGTTAAGGGCAGGGAGGTCTGGTTTTGCTGTGTTGTGAACAATGAGCATGGCTGATGTGCGACCACTGAGTTCCACCAGATGGAGCACATAGGCACATATTGGGGAGTTCTTTGATGGGTTTGAGGCTTCAAGAAGGTTGATCATTGTTGGAACGTTTCGAGGGGTGTGCACACACACTAGGAGTCTGAACTCAGTATCTAATTTTGATATCTCAACTGTTCTTCTTTTGTAATATATGCTGCTCCTTGAGGGTCTATAAATGACTGATATGGCAGGTACTACAATGGCAGTCATTATGACTGTTATAACGACCATCACTGCAAATGATTCTTCATCAAAAACCTGCACACAGTTGTAAGTGATCAACATCCCTTATCAAGAGAGGAATTTAAGAGAACCAACAAAGCGTTCAATGTTTTTATGCGTTCAGGATGTTAAATATGTTTAAGTTATCATTTTAGTGTGAGTACCTTCTGGTCCTTCCCAACATTAAGCACCACCATTTCAACGAGACCTTTTGTGTTCATGAGTAAACCCAGGGCAGCTCCTTCACGTATTGGCATTTGATAAAGCAGTGCAATCAAAAGGGTGCCAAGAATTTTGCCAATGCAGGCCAGAAAAATGACTAGAAGAAGAATCGCCCAGGTGTATGAGCCATTGATGAGTCCTAAGTTGGTTTTTAGCCCACTTATGGCAAAAAAGAGAGGTAGCAGAAGCCCGGAAACAAAGTCCTCCAGCTTTTCCACAAGAGTAAAACTGAGTGGTCCATTTGGGATTACCAAACCAAACACAAAAGCTCCAAAAACAGAATGAGTTCCAATTGCATCAGTGATGAAGCCTGAGACCATGACCCCAGCTAGAATAAGAGATATATAAAACTCACTGAAAGTTTCTCCTTCAGGGGTTTTCCTAATCAGCCATTCAACTGCTGGTCGAACAGCAAAAACACAAACGGCTACAAATGCAGCACCAGAGAGTAGGACCCAGAGAGAAGCCAAGGAAGTTGCATTATTCTCAGCTAGTGCAATGGCCAAAGCTAAGAGAATCCAAGCACACACATCATTGATGAGTGCAGCTGAAAGAGCAAGCTTCCCCAACTCTGTGTTAACGAGTTTAAGCTCAGCTAGAATCCTAGCAAGGACGGGAAATGCAGTGACAGAGAGAGCAACACCAAGGAATAGAATGTATGTGCCTTGGTTTATATGAGTATCGGTTTTTTTGGCCAAAAGGTAGGAGAATGCAACTCCAACGAGGAAAGGTAAAATCATGCCAACCATTGCCGAAGCCACAGCTTTTCTACCCACGCTTCGCATCACTGTTATGTCCATTTCCACCCCTACCAAGAACAGAAAATAGAGGAGACCAATATTTGCCATTGTTTCAATCACCATGACACTTCTTAGAGGAAAAACTGCATTGGCAAATGTTTCGTTTTGTCCAAGCACCGAAGGACCCAATATTACTCCACCCTGTACCCATGTAAAATGATAACATCTGTCAGTAAAGAACCAACCAGAGTGTGTTAATCTTCTAGCCCTTCTCACTCTTGGTTTTAAAAAAGGCTCTTCAAAACAATTTCAAGTTCTGAAAACGCTTTCCAAAACAAATATATTTTAAAAAGCATATCACAAACAGTTGGGAGATGTTTTCTCATTCTCTCACGCTTTTAGCCAAATAGTTTATGTCTGAAGTGACGCAACACATAGAAAGACAAGATTGCATGAATGAAATTTGTTCAGATAATGATGTTGAAGAAACAAACTCACCAAGACTTCAGCAATTACGCGTGGCTGGCGAAAAGGTTTGAGAATGAACACAAACAAGCGGGTGGCAATCACAACTAAAGTCAATTGCAAGATGAAAAGAGGGAGAGAATAATCCAAAGGGTTGTCTCCTTGCCACACCCCATTTGTTGTTATCATGGTAGGTGCATAACATACTATGTAGTCATCCGTTCTATTGGTTGCTTCTGCCATTTTTCTCGTGTTTATCTCCATTCTTGTTGCTACAACAACCTTCACTTCCTCTTACGTGCAACCCTTATAGATGATGACTCTTTCATGCGTCAAATATTCATCACCTTGATAAGGCACAATCATCTATGTGTTTGAAAATAGTTAGCTGATGAAGTTTGCATGCAAAAGAACGTGGTTGAAGTCGTGTTGCGTTGAGCAGATGAATTGACTAGAAAGTGCAAAAGGGTTACGTTGGAAAATAATGTAAGGAGGATAATTATGTTTTGGTTTGTTTGATGAAAAGGATAAGAGAAGAATTAAAGGCAGAGAGAAAAGAAGTGGGGTTCCTTTGGTTTTGGTGGCCGTCCACTTCAAGTGGGAGCTCTAGTTCAATTCTACGGTTTGTATTGTTTCCAAGGGAAGGTTTTCTATTTTAAGAAAGCTCATGATTCGATTTTACGTTACATTGGAAAAAAAAGTGCACCTATAGTGTTTTGACACCTAATCAATTTTTACAACCACCTTATACCTATTATTTTAACTTTCATTCTTTTTTTTTTCATAAATTAATAATCATATTTATCTTCAAAGTTGGTGCTGGATTTTCAAAAGATCTGATTTCAAAGAGAATAAAGGGTTTGAGGATGAATTTGTGGAATGTGTGTATACTCCAACATTTATCACTTTAACCAAAAGTCATCATTGTTAGGTTAACAATTGTGAAGAAATATATACATGTATATATAGCCAGTATTTTAGTTGCATTATATTTCATATAATTGAAGTTTATAATAAATGAGTTATATTATATTTAAAAATCATAATATATAAATATCATTAAATATATGTTTATATTGAAAAATCACAAAGTTGTAATATGAATTTGTATTTATTGACAATTTCTTTAACAAAACTATTAAAGTTTGTTTTAAAGATATAAAAATAAAACACGGTACAAAAGATAAGAAAATAAAATATATAAGAAACTTGTAATCAATTTTACAACATAATTTGTAATATTTTTTTCGTAAATAAATTTAGATTATTTTTATTAATTAATGTGCTAATTAAATTACTAAATTTTCCTTTTCCATTTGTAAGTCTAAAATGGATTCTACGTGTAGCATTTTGAGTTTGAATGTCCTTTGAACACTGATGTTGAGTTAATCATGGTGTCTACAAAGACACTTCGCGACCCTTATGTCAGTAAATTTCAGATGTGTAAATGTAGTAATGAAGAGTCTTTTCTCTTGTGAACAATGCTTATTTATACTATTCACAGAAGGGATAATGTTGTGAAGCTTCCTTGCCGGAGGTATTTGCTTTTGTGAATAATGAGCGAAAATTGATCTTCACTTATATCTCCTCAAAATCTCCTTGACCAAAAATCTCTTTAAGAAAAAAATCCAGGTAAAAAAAAAAGGAACACACATTTTTTATACATTTAAGTTAAAATTATTATAAAAAATCATGTAAATTATAGTAGTTAATAAATGAAATTAAAATTTTGAAAAACTAATTTAAAATATTTGATTAAAATATTGAGTTTAAATTTTTAATTGTTTTAGGAGAAAGAATAAAAAAAATTAATTTCTGAATTTTCTAATATAATTTTAAACTAAATTTCTTATTATTGATTTTTAAAAAACAAAAATATTATAGTAAAATGTATTTATGATTAACGATAATAATAACTGCGATGATAATAATGTTATGAAATTTTAAATTTATCTTTTATTTTTCATTATTTATTTTTACAAACAGTTATAATAATTATAAAAATTTTTATTTCAAATTATATTACAAAACTAAAATTTATTCACTCCTAAATTATTTTTTAATTTTTTTTAAGTAATTAAAATTTAATATCATCACTTTTTATCAATTTTTTAAAATTATTTTTTCTCTTACCTTAATTTTTTATGTTTAATTAAAAAAATCCTTTAAAAGATAAAATAAAAAATAAAAATACCCCTTGCAGATTTGTTTTCTTTAGAGAGTCAAATTTCAAATAAGTTTCTAACATCGAAAGTGTGACATCCCATTTAATAGTTTCTCACATTATCAAATAAAATATTATATCATGATCAAACATAGCAGATAGTAAAGATCACAGTTATATACACATAGTGTACAAGTCTGGTACAGTCATCCAAAATTTTTCCATAAGAAGAATTCTGGGGGTAAGAGTAGATACATAAAAGACCTAAACTACTCATCAAGTTAGGACTCCACAAAATCTGGTCCAAAACTACAACAATAGTGAGTGAGGGTCAATTCCTACTCTGAAGGGGGGCGTCATCATCTGGATTAGGCTCTGCTCACACCAACAATAGGCGATCATAGCAAAGGAGAACATACAAGGACAACAACAGAAACAAAAAGGGTAAGCTAACTGAAAAAGGAGAAAAAGAATAATGCAAAACATAATATATATCACTCATAACACACAATTCAATAATTTAAAATTTTAGACTCGATATCCGGATTGTGTAAGCGACGTTGGAGCTCAGCAGGAGCCATCCTGTAAGGTGCTATTGATAATGGCCCTGCTCCAGGCACCAGATCAATAGAGAACTCTATCTCCCTGGAAGGGGGCAAGTCGGGTACCTCATCAGGGAAAACATCGAAAAATTCCCTCACCACTGCCATCTAAAGGTGTCCATCTCCATTCTCAACAAACAGTTGAGTTAGAATCAAGAAACACCGAGATCCCTCTTTGATGGCTTGATCCACCTGTTGTGAGGACATCACCATAACTTCATCTCCTGAGCTGGGAAACAACACCCTCTTCTCATTGCAATCAATGAGAATGTGATTAGCAGATAGCCAATCCATTCCCAAGATCACATCCAAGCCCTCCAAAGGTAAACAGATAAGGTTTACATGGTATTTGCATCCCTCAACCTCGATCTGACATCTAGCACACAAGGTCGAGGTTCTGACCAACCCAAAAGTAGGCGTGGACACCACCAGGTCATACTGGAGTTCCCTCACCGGAAGACCCAACTCCAACACTATAGACTCCGACACGAAAGAGTGTGTCACTCCTGAATCGTATAGTACACATAAGCTCCTACCGGTAATCACACAAGATCCAATGATGAGGTTACCTGATTTGTTCGCCTCTGTGCCTGTCATGGCATATACTCGGCCAGCTGCCTAGGGCCTAGCACTTCCCCATGTATGTTGTGGATGCGACTGCGTTGGAGATCTTGGCACTACACTCCTGCCAGTGGGGCAATCTCTGAGGAAGTGACCCTCCTGGCCACATCTATAGCACGTCTGCCTACCACCAGTTGAGGACATGCACTCCTCATGTGGGGCCTTCCACACTGAAAACACCGAGGCCTGTGAGAGTGGTGCTGAGGGGACTGATGCTGATAAGACTGAGGCTGATGTGACTGTGGTGGAATCTCCTGGACCCCGGAGGCGGAGGTCTGGAGTAGGGCTTCCTCCTATCGTCTTGTCGGCTGGTGGACCCAGATGGTCCTCCCACCTTATGCTGAGAACGCTGTTGGGCTTCAACTTCCGTTTTTAGCTTCTCCATTACCCTTGCTTTCTCCACCAAAGCAGGGAACTCCTTTATAGAGAGCGGAGCCACCATGAGTTTAAGATCGCCTCTCAGTCCATTTTCAAACTTCCTACACTGTCAATCTTCAGCCATCCTCAAAGTGTGGAATCTGCCTAGGTGCTTGAACTTTTTAGCATACTCTGACACTGACATCTCTCCCTGCATCAGTTGCAAGAACTCTACTTCCTTGGCGTATCTCACACTGTTTGGGAAGTACTCAGCCTAAAACTTCTTCTTGAACAACTCCCAGGTGACAGTCTCCCTGCTGTCTTCTAGCATCATTTTCATGCTAGACCACCAATGGACAGCCTCTCCGGCTAGCAGATACTCAGAATATGCCAGCCTATTCTCTGTTGGGCACCTTTTGGCATCCTAGATCCGCTCCATATCTCGCATCCACTGATCTGCCTCATCTGGAGTGGTCTTGCCGTCGAAGCGGGGTGGATGATGCTGAAGAAAATCCTCCAAACTCCACTCTTGCACTCGTGGTGGTGGAGCTTGAGAAGATCCACCTGTAGATCGATTCTCCCCTAGCTGATGCAAGGCCTTCAGGTGCCTCTGTTGATTCGCCTCTGCTGCGAGCCTAGCAGACTCCATCTGCTGCAAGGCTAAGTTGTGTTGGTTCACCATGTTAGCATTCAGCTGCTGCATGACTGCCAACATCGCCTCAATTGTCCCCACCAAGTGAGAACTATCCGGGTTAGGAATAGGAGGAGGAGGAGGCCTATGTGCCATAGCTCTGACCACACAAAGAGAGAATCATCAGTCTATCTAACAAACACCACAATTGTACCAAATCACTATAAGAAACACACAACAGAAACTAGGCAAGCTCAAACCTACAGACCCTAAAGGAACTACTGCTCTAATACCAAAAATGTAACATCCCATTTAATAGTTTCTCACACTATCAAAGAAAACATTATATCATGATCAAACATAGCAGATAGTAAAAATCACAGTTATATACACATAGTGTACAAGTTTGGTACAGTTTTTTATTTTTATAATGGTTTGTAAAAAAATGAGGAATAAAAGTTTAAAATACTAATATCATTGTTATTATTATTGATCATAAATATTTTCTACTATAATAATTTTATTTTTGAAAAAAATTATAGTAACATATTTAAGTACAAAAAAAACCATAAATTTCTTTTTATTTTATTTTTTCCTATTAAAGTAATTGGAATTTAAACTCAATATTTTTAATTAATTATTTTAAATTACTTTTCATAATGTTTCAATAATGGAAATAAGGTTTCAATAAATCTATTCTGGAAATAATGTTTCAATATGGAGAAATAAGGTTCCAAATATATTTAAGGATTTTTTTCTTTAAAAGAAATTATTATTGAGAAAAAAATCACCACAATCTATGTGGGATTTTGTTTGTACCAATAACTCTAGCTTAAAGTTTTGCACAATTGATTGCAGATAAAACAAGATTCACTGTACGGCCTTGATTAGTATTTATAACGATATAAATATATATATATATATATATATATATATATATAAATAAATAAAGAGGATTCCTCCTTAGTAATATCAATTCTACCTTTTATAATATAATTATTTATTAAATTTTTTAAAATTAACATTTACTTTTCCTTATCTTTTATAAAATTATTTTTTTTTCTTCTTTTTTTTATTTATTAATAATTAATTTCTCTATTTATTTTACTTTATTTTATATATTAATTTAATAACATTACACTATTATCACCTACTAACATATTATCATTTATATTTGAAAAATAGTACACACATATCGCACCTGTATGTACACTAGTATAAACAATTCACTTTATGAAATCATTATGTATTTGTCGTTGGATTTTAAAAATTAAAATATTATATTAATAGAAAATATAAAAGTTATTACAAGAAAATTACAACTTTAAACTTTTTCTTCTCATATTCTCTAAAGAAAAATAAACTTTTTCACTCTAATTTAATTTATCTAAATGATGTCACTTTCACTATTTTTTTTTCTTTCCTGTTTTAGTGATGTATTACAAATTTAGATATATTTTTTTATTTCGTTAATTTTAGAGGCTATCGTGACACAATTCTTTTTTTCTAAAAGAAAGACATGTATAGTATTACATAAAACTAACGTCCAAAATTTATAACTAAATAATTTTTAAAAAGGCTTAAATACCTTTTTTATCCTCATTTTCATAATGTTTGTTGCGGATGTTCATCATTTTGACAGAATGTTTAAAATGGTCCTCATTTTTATCGAATGTTTAAAATGGTCATTATTTTCGTAATTCATATTTTATTTTGTCATTTTCTGTGACGCCATTTAAGTCCGTAATGGAACACTGTATAGGTGGCAGTGTTTGTATTACGTTGCATTAGGGTGTGTTACGTATACTGTACAGATGGTTCCGTTACTGATTTAAACGGCGTCACAGAAAATGACCAAATAATATACAAATGCGAAAATGAAGACCATTTTAAACATTCGATAAAAATGATGATCATTTTAAACATTCTGTCAAAATAAGGATCATTCGCAACAAACACTACGAAAATGAGGACGATAAAGGTATTTAAACCTTTTAAAAATTAATAAAAAGTTTTTGGTTGTGTTGATGCGGCTATAAATATGAAGATAAAAAGGTAAAAACACATTTTGTAGTTTTATGTCTTCACTTAGAGGTATTAATTATGTTAGTTATAATGTAAATTTATGTAAGAGTGCTTATTTTGTTGTGGCATAAAGTCAAATAGAGAATGAATGTAACTTTTATAGAATTGCTTTAAGGGAGATTTGATATCTTGTATAGCAGGTCAAACAGGAAACACAATTTTATTTTAACATTAAATATAAATACGTATATATATATATATATATATAATATTAAGTAAATTAATATCTCAAATTAGATGAATGGGGATAATCACAACTTTTAAATCTGAAATGATCTCATCAATTAAATTTAATTTGTAAATGTTGGTAATTTAATCTACAAGTTTATTATATATTTACATCTTTAAAAAAAAAATCTGCAATCATTTAAATTATAATATTTTTATTTTAGTTATATAAATCAATTTTAATATTATACGTATAACATAAAAATGAAAGAAAATCTGAAAATAGTCTAGTGGAAAATGAGGAGATGTAATTTATTAGAAGCAGTGTAATTTGTTTTAGCATATTGAAGCCTACACAGAAACATTTGGTGGATACTCTTGTGGTTGTTCTTTTACAATCTCCTTCAGCCACTGCTCCTGCTCACGGAGATTGGATGGAGGAACATCATAAACATCACGAAAAGCTTCTGCAAGTGGAGGCTTCTCTACACTCTCGGCAACTTGAATTGTATGCAGAAGCTGCAGTAGCAAAACTATCAGTTAGAACAACAATATCATAAATCAAATTCAAAACAGGAATTCAGCTTCAGCTGTGATCAGAAACCAAGTTATCATATTTCCCATGGTTCCAGGAATTGTGACCAATTAAGGAACATTATGTTTATGACCTGGTGTCTCAAATTGTTTATAAGCTCTGACTCTGCCCGATCATTCCACCAACCATTATTTTGAAGCCAGTTTCTAAGTCTAGCCACAGGATCCCGTGCCACTCTCCACCATTCAATCTCACTTGCTGGACGATACTTGGTGGAGTCATCTGAAGTGCTATGGTGTCCCACTCTGTACGTGAGAGCCTGAAAAAGGAATCAAATGCCTTAATATTGGACCACACTACCAAGTTTCTTTTAACCAACACAAAGATTTGGCTTAGAAGGTTATCAATTGTCACTTTACTTCTATTAGGATCGGTCTTTCTTCAGTAATTGACATTTTACGAGCAGCTTGAACAGCACTATAGATGGCCAGGGCATCATTGCCATCTACTCGGATGCTACGGACTCCGTATGATTGTCCTTTCACGACTACACCATCACCTATGCGTAAACAATAACAAACAATGCGCCTATAGATATTGCAAGACAACACTAAACCTGAGCAAAGGGAAGAAATTGCCATGGAGAGAAAGCAAAATTACTTCGAAACTGATCTGAAATGGGGGTACTAATAGCCCATCCATTGTTCCGGCATATAAAAATAACCGGGGCCTCCGTCACCGCTGCAAAATTTAAAGCAGCATGGAAATCTCCCTGTCCTTATACAACGCATAAGAATATGACAAGCAAAAGAAATATTATTAAGCTATCAAACATCCTTAGCTAATGCATCCATTTACAAGAATGCGATGACTGGAAAATAAATAAGATCAAATAAAAAATACGCACACTCACTCCAAAACTAGAAGATCAAATGAAAAACTGTATCCTAAGTCATAATATATTGTCTTGCGGAATGCGTTAAGAAAATTTAAGAATAGAGCTTATGTTCTTGATCTATGTTTGGTTGATATAATTCCCAACAAAATTTATTTTTCAATAAAGGGGAGAAATGGATCTTCTATTATGGTAAATTTACCTCACTAGATCCACCATCACCAAAGTAAGTTACAGCACATGCATCCTTTTTATCCATCTTTAAGGAATAAGCAGCTCCAACTGCATGAGAAATTTGTGTACTATAGACCGAGGTAAGTTTTTCATTCTGTAATTTTCGTACTCATGATGCAAGAGGCATACATAGAGAAATAAACATCAAAGCTTTTAATACTCACGCAATAGTTGATGCTATTGTAAAGTAATTGTGCTTGTTGGACCCATAATGTGCAGGCATCTGCCTTCCTTTCCCATTATCATATTTATTGGAAAATAACTGGTTTGCAAATTCTTGCAGAGTAAAACCACGCCATAACAACACTCCCGCTTCCCTATACTGCATGCAACCAAATTTTTCACTTTTTGGTAAATCATTTTCTAACTTAATCAAACCAACCAAAGGGCAAAAACTATGATAAAGTACGAGGAAAATCATTACATAGGATTCTGAATATAAATTCAACAGTTTAAAAAACTATTTTCTTTGTGGAACTTATTTGAAACCTGAGGGAAAACAACATCGTCCATGGCAAGAGCTGCAGCTGAAGCAATATTAATAGCCTCCTCTCCGATTGCCGTCACATAGAACGATATTCTACCTTGTCTTTGTGCTTCATAGAAGATAGTATCCATAGATCGGAGAGTAACCATGTCAGTGTACATCTTCACAGCAACTTCCTTGCTGACCTAATATTATTGATATCCATCAGTTTCATTTCCTGATACGTTCCCTCTGAACAAGCAAAAATTATGAAATGGTAGGTCGAGGATTTCAAAACCTGCACAAAATTTTGACCCACGAGCGGCTTCCCATTATCATCAAGGACACGGTAGCAGGGTATTCTCTCTTCAACTGATTCTGATATAAACTTCATTTCAGGGATGAATTCTACTCTTCCTCCAGGAAAATCAATGTCCTGCAATAAACGTTCATATACATAACTCAGTATGATGCTTCCTACAATTCAACAATGTACTGCATTGTAATTATAGGAGAAAAACCAATCAATTTTCATTAATGATATAATGGTATTTGATAATTTATATAATATCCAAAATGAAATTATTCTAACTTCTCGATTTTCATAAATATTCCCTCCTTTAGATAGCATCAGAATTTAACATTCTGAATAAAAAAATGCATGCTGCAATTGAATTTTGGATCATGAACGCTCAATCCATACACTATCATCACACTTTTAGACTACGAATCAAGTCATACTACAGGTATTTAGGATTACCAAGAAAAAGAATTTAGTCCTCCTTAATTTACATAATTAATAAAGAAGAATTCATTCTGCAATTAATACAGGAGAATTTAGATAATGAAGCTCAAATTCAAATTGCAGTTATATGTTGGATCCTCGAGGCTATAATATAACATACCATCTCAACATGTCTTTATGTCTTTTCGCTCTGATTAAAGAGTTTACACTGAAGTTCAACTGAACGTACGTACACACATACACTTCTTAATTCGTCATTATGAATAGAGAAGGTTTTAGATCATGAATAAAACTTCATACTCTAGTATAAGATCATCAAGGTGTCCCATCTCGATTTAGAACTATTAAACAAAAACTTTATCTAGCAGTCGATAAAGGGGGTCATGTAAGGTTACACCATCTTGAATTTACACTACAGATAAAGAATTCATGTAGCACTTCTATTTTGGGGCCATACCATCCCAATTCAGTTCAACTTTTGCATTATGAATAAAGAGTTACACTTCCTTCCTTGATTTAATTTTCCACCCTTTTCATCCAACCAAATGCAAAGCAGTAGCAGTTAAATCAAATCAAAACTATCAAATTACTAAACTTCTCGACAATTACTTTTTACTTTTTGCATCCATATTTTTTTTCCTGCATCTCCATTTTGAATGTTATAAAGGTCTAAAATATATATGCCTTAGATTTTTAGATTGTAGTATTCGAAAACATATTATGGATTACATAATTCTCCTTTTTATATGAAAATACATCTCAGATTGTGTAATGTAGAATGTATGTTGTACTACGTAATATAAAATATATTTGTGGGTTTCTGGATTTCGGATTACATAATTCAAAAATAATTTCTGAATTACTAAATATAAAACATATTTAGAATTTAGAATTGTATAATTTTTTGAAATGTATTTTCAAATTATATAATTTATAAATATATTTTAAATTGTATAATTCAAAGTACATCTTTTAATCTTAAAATGTATTATGAATTATACAAATAAATAATAAACTTTTTCAGTTCCAAATTGGACAATTAAGAATAAGTTCATTCTAATTATGCAATTTAAAAAATTTCAATCCATAGATAATATAAAATTTGTACACATTTATAAAAATACAAAAAAAAATATCTTTTATTTTATTTTATTTTCAAACGTTGTACTGAGCCCAAACCCAAATTCGTGCCAACAAAATCTTATATCATTATATAAAGATACATCATTTTGTAACTTTCTTTTCTCTCACCTTTTAATTGCACAAGATTTCCTTTTAATGAAAAAAAATAACATATTTATATTTAAAAAAATAAGTAAGTGACTTTCTTCTCTCTTTAAAATAACAGGTACATAATATTTAATCACTCATAAAATAATAAGATTATGAAAATTATAAAAAAATATAATTAATTTTATTACTACAAGCGAAAACATTCCTCGATATGGATTCATATTTTAATTATATTAAAAATATATAATTTTTAAAAAATATATAATTTTATGAATAATTAAGTGAAAAACATAATATATATATATATATATATATATATATATATATATAATTTCATAGCAATAGTATTAAAAGGTTATGTAATTTATATTTTTTTTTTAATTTTTTTATTTATTTAAGTTATCTAACTTCTTATTTATTAAATAAATAAATTATTTTTTTATTAATCTATATCATCGTGATTTTATAAAAGAGATGCATTTTTAATCACATTTAGTATCATATTTGTCTTTGACAATTTTATCCTTTAGTAAAAAGAATATATTTGTTTGGTTACTACCTCTTCCCAAATATAACTATCTAACTTTCTTACTAAATATAACTGTTTAATTTTTCCTTTTAAAATAACATAAACACATCCCATTAGTGAAAGATAAAATGTTTCAATTAAAAGATAATATTAGGGGGAATTATTAAATGTTGTATCTTTATGTAATACGATATATTAAGATATAAGATTAAAGGCTATAGTATGTTTTGAAAAAGTAGGAATGAAAGTTGCAAAGTTCATGAAAGTTGTAAAGTTCATTTTTGTAAGCTCAGATTAAACTCCTACTGTTTTGTTTTCTTATCTTCCATAAAAACAATAAGGTACTCCCCAAAAAGAGAAATTGAATCCAAAAGTGCATAAAAAAAGCCAATGAATGTTGAAAAGGTAAAAAAGCATGAAGGTAAAAGTACCTGGTCCTGAAGAGGATTCCCCATGGTAGTGGAGAAAAATCGATGCGAAGAGAGTGGTGAGAGTAATAAATGGCAATTCTTCGTGAGGTTCCTGAAATTAGGGTGGAGTTGATTGGAACAGCGTGGAGAATTTCGATGAAGCGAAACGGAGAAACTCTTCCTAGATTTGAAAAGGGAGAAGATTGTGACAAACTTCCTCATCGTGTGAAACCGTGAAACGCACAAACAAGACGTCGTTACGAAACTCAGCAAATGAATCTTTTTACTATTTATATAGTTACTATTTCATCTTGGTAACTGCATTTGTGCCTTTCGCACCCACGTTATGTCACATGTTGAATTCAATCTAAAATTGGTATTAAAACAAAATTTTATTTCACAATTCTCGAAATTAATTTTATATTACAGTTATTCTTCTCACAGTTGTATGATTTTTTTTTTTTTATATATATCATCTATAGTGTATAGTGTGTTTGGACAAACATTGTGGGATGAGCGGAATGTAATATTTTATTATTGTTACAGAAATTATTTTTTAATTTAAATTGTTAAAATATTCTTTTGTAGGTAACTATTATTTTCTATTTGATATCAATTAGAGTTTTTTGCGATTAATGTCGAGAAAGAGGGTGAGTAAATTGTTTTTCAATTAATGTATGTATATCATAATTTTTTTAATGTTTATATTGATTTTTTTATCATCTACGTTTTTGTTAATAGTTTGATATGTTCTTTTAGTGTCATCAGAAAAAATTACAATAAATTTAGCTAGAGATATTTCTTACCAATATTAATTAAAAAAAAATTAACGGACAATGATACAAAAGATTGACAAAATTTCTTCATCATCAATATCATTATTAATTAATGATATTGTTAACTTTTTGTTTTTGAAATATTATCTCATTTAAATTAATACTTTTTACATCACTATTAATTTATGGAGTGCCACGGCAGTCCAACGTCAAAGCATCGTCGACATTATAGCAAATTAATAATTATTAATAATAAATGTTTGTATAAATTAGCTTTCTTTCGAGAACTGTGTAGATCCATGTCGCGTGGGTGCCGGCCGCCTATTCAGTCTTATCCTCTCATTAACTCAAGTCTACCAAGCAATTAACAACTTAAGTTCAAAATTAATTTTTAACTAAATTTTATCTTAAGAGACCAGGTAAATGAACAAGGTTAAGAAAGAAATTGGTTCGATTTGAATTATTTTAGACTATTTAAATTTTTAAATATAATTATATTTGGATTGTGATTTATTGTAATTACTTTTATACAATCCCATTTATATTTATAATAAGTTAAATATATTTTTAGTTATTAAATTTTGATATGAAATTAAAATTTGACTATTTCAAAACTTTGACATAAATACATTATCTTTTCGACATATCAAATATTTTTTTAAATTGACATTTGAATTTTTTACATATTTCATACAACAACTCAAATAATATTTTTTGGGGTTAAATATGTTTTTGGTCCCTCAAGTTTCAGTGAATTTTGAAATTAGTCCCTCATCAAAACTTTATACCAATTTAGTCTTTCATCTTTTAAAATGTGTGAATTTAGTCCTTTTAACCAAATTTTGTTAAGTTTATTTGACGTTTCAAGCGCATTTCATGATAGTATTTAAGTTAACATTAAAGCAAAAATGTGTCAAACAGTATAAATAATTTAAATACTATCATGAAATACGCTTGAAAGGTCAAATAAACTTAACAAAATTTGGTTAAAAGGACTAAATTCACGCATTTTGACAGATAAAGGACTAAATTGGTCAAAAGTTTTGATGAGGGACTAATTCCAAATTTCGCTGAAACTTAAAGGACCGAAAACATATTTAACCCTATTTTTGGAATCTTTTTCTTGTCAAAAAGATTTATACAATTGAATAAAAAATTATATCTATTTGTTTCAAAATTTGAAAACTAAACTATATATGAAATATACACAAATTTCAATTTTATATTAAAATTTATAAATTAAAAATATATTTAATTATAAATTTATTTTTAATACAATAAAACATATTTAATTTTATATATATTTATGAAATGTCAGTTTATTTTTAGTTAAACACATTAATTATGTGTCTAATGTGTATTAGGGTAGGAAAGATTGGGTGGACCAGGATTCAATAATTCTAATTCGACTGGTTTCTATACTTACTCAAAACTCAATTGCTTGATAATCTCGCACGAGTCAAACAATTAGAAAGTTATTTCTTTTATGTAATTTATTTAAAATTTTGGTTTTAATTAAATTTTGAGTAATTATAAATTTGAATATTTTTAATTCAGTTTTTATTAAAAAATTATATTATTAAGTGTTTAAAATATTTTTTCTAAGTATATTTATGTTTGAATTTTTTTGTTAATGAGATAATTTAGTTGTTATTTCGGTTTACTCGTTTTCAACTCATCATTCGTGTTTTTCCTTCTTAATCTTGAATAATTCATTAGCCAACTTATTCTTAACTACAAAATAAGTAACTTGAATGACAAGTTAGAAATGATCGAAAGAAAAAATAAGAAGTTGATCGATGAGTTAAATACGCAAAGATAAAAACAAAAATTACATCTTCCTCATGATGGTAAAAATCATGAAAATAAAATATATATATATATATATATATATATATATATATATATATATATATATATATATATATATATATATATTCAATACTCATTAAATTAGTAATACTCAATAAAAATAATTAAATCTATAAAATTATTAAAATTTAACTACTTATAATAGTTTTACTCACTAACATTTAAATTTTTTTATGCTTATTCATGAAAAAAAAGAACACTATTATGGGTCGAAAGGTTTTCTACTATGTTTGTACACTATTTCAACTAGAAATTTTGATGACATTTTGGCAGAATTATTGTTTCCAACCACTTTTCTTCACTTTTATAAAAATAAGATTTAAATATGTTTTTATCTCTTTTTAACTTTAAGTGAACATTGGAATTAGTATCTTTTCAAGATTTTGGACCAATTTGGTTTCTCATATTTAGAAATACGAAGATTTAGTTATTTTAATAAAATTTTGTTAAATTTAGTTGATATTTCAAACGTGTTTTTTAGTTAATATTTAAGTGAATATATGTCAAACAGATTAAATTGTGAGGACCTTGAAAATGATATTTTAAAATTGATAGACCAATTTGGTTTCTCATATTTAGAAATACGAGGGTTTAGTCATTTTAACAAAATTTTGTTAAATTTAGTTGATATTTCAAACGTGTTTCTTAGTTAACATTTAAGCGAATATATGTTAAACGATATAAATTGTGAGGACCTAGAAAATAGTATTTTAAAATTGATAGTGGTTTGAAAATAGTGAGACTCAATCATTTTAATATTAAAAGAATTTATATGAATAGGAAATTTTACAAATTACATTACTTTAAACACACCATCTATGTAGAAACCATTTTCTAGAGTTCTTTGACTTCTCTAGGAGTGCTCACCCTCCATTCGCCTGATTGAAGATCCGAAACCGTAAGAGTAATCCCCGTGGTAAGCTCTTCAATTTGGACCGATCAATTTATTCGATCAAGTAATTCATTGTCTTTCCCCTTTTCGTATGACCAATCGATTTTCATCATGTGAGCTTTTCTTGCTTGCATGTACTCTTTGAATCATCAATATGACTTTCTACTGATCAATGGTCCTTATGGTAGGTCGTCATCATTCTTGTGATATCCCTATGTGTAGATAGAGCATCTTGTGGAATGGAAGGTGTTTTAGACGATTAGAGTTATTAAAGGATATTTTCACAAGTTAGGGAAGCTAATTATATGTGTTTTAACTTAAATTATTTGGTTAATTATATGTATCTGTATTGAAATGTGATATGGACTTTGATTTAATCTTTTTTAGATGCGTGTTATTTGTATGTATTGTTATATGTTCAAAGCATAAGTGTTTCGAGAAAAGATTGAGTGTCCTTTATCTAAGATAAATATGAAGAATCTTCTTGGCCTAAAGTGAAAAAGAGAGCACTTAGGTTAAAATAGTTTCGTCCCTTGACTGTGGAAGTTAGCATTTCATTTATAGGTAAAAATAATTACAAATCGTTTTTATTTCCAAAATTCGTGGAATATTTTAGTTACAAGGATAAAAACAAAACAATACAAAGATAATAACAAAAGATTACAAAGATAGTAAGCACATACAAGATATTCCTTTTTGATAATTGTCGCAACCTAAATCGCGACGGAACGACGAACTAAAAATAAATTGTTTTGAAAATAGAGATTTGAAGTCGCCACCATAAATTATTCTGGAAAACTATGGAAAACCTATAAAAGTAAAATAAAGTATGCGAAAACCAAATTTAGGGTCCGAGAGTCGATTATGCGTAGGGAAGGTATTAACACCCTACAGCACCCGCCCAAAGGCGGTACCTTTAATTAAATTTACAAAAGAGATATGTTTATTTTAAATATTTATTTTTCCCATAAATAAGAAAATATTGAATAAAATTATTTTTTGAGTAAAAAGGACCCGACAAGGATTAACCTTGGTCCTACGTATTCTCATTAAAAAACTGAGAAATCAAGACTACGTAGTTCTTTATAAAACTATTTAGAAATGACATTTTGAAAGTGAACCCGACAAGATCTGACCTTGCTCCTACGTATTTTCATTCACAATGAAAAATCAGGGATTACATAGTTCTTGAAAAAACTTGATTAGAATATTTAATTTTTAAAATTGTCTTTTGACATTTGTGAAAATAGGTGTCATGCGACGCGTGCGGCCGGGTTGACATAAAAACATTTTTTATATTTTCTATTTATGAAAGGGAGTGTCATGCGACACGAGTAGTCGATAAGACACCACAATATTTTTATAATTTTTATTTTTTGAAAAGAAGTGTCGTGCGACACGAGCGGTCAATTAGACACCAAAACAATTTTTATAATTTTTGTATTTTAAAAAAAGAAGTGTCGTGCGACACGAACGGTTAGTTAGACACTAAAACTAGTTTTATATTTTTTGTATTTAAAAAAAGAAGTGTCGTGCGACGCGAATGGTCGATTAGACACTAAAACTATTTTTATAACTTTTGTATTTTAAAAAAAAAGTGTCGTGCGACGCAAACGGTGGATTAGACACTAAAACTAGTTTTATAATTTTTATATTTAAAAAAAAGAAGAAGTGTCGTGCGACGTGAACGGTCGATTAGGCACTAAAACTATTTTTATAATTTTTGTATTTTAAAAAAGAAGTGTCGTGCGACGCGAACTGTCAATTAGACACTATAAGAAAAAATGAAGAAAAAAAATTTAAATTTTATTTATTCTTATTTTTATCATTTAAAAAAAAAACTATTTTAATTTTTATTAAAAATAATTTATTATTTTAGAAAATGATGCGATTGAAATGTAAGATTTAATTAGAAATGGTAAATTTCGAAATAGAAAATGTGAGTGCATAAGTGAGTATGTGGGTACAATGAGAAAAACTACACAAAGGAATGGGATGCACATAGGGAAACGCGTGGTGCATAAAGTAAACACATTCTAGTCTAAAAAACGGAAATTGAAGGAGTGGGGTGTGTGCTTAGTGAAAACGCAGGTACATAAGGTAAAATAAAACTTAATGTAAAGGGGTGTGAGGTTATTACATTTGGGAGTGCATGAAGTAAATAAATAAACAAAAAGCCCAATTATGATGCAAATCTGCAGAGGTATAGAAACTAAATTATGGAGGTGTAGAAGAAAAATGAATCTGCCAAATCAAAAAAATGAGAAGAAGGTGTGATAGTTAATTATGGGGGTGTGTGAAGAAAAATGAATCTGGCAAATAATAAAAAGAAGAGGAAGGTGTGATAGTTAATTATGAAGGTGCGTGAAGAAAAAAAATGGAATATGCCAAACCCTAATCTAATTACCTTCCCAACACTTAATAATTTCCCCCCAAACTTCTTCATTCTTCCGCTAAAGCACCAACGCCACACCAACGCTGCCCACCAACGTTTGCTCTTTGCACGGCCACTGGCGGCAACGCCAACCACCATCGGAAGCCTTACTGGTGAGGGATGTTAGGAAGAATGTAAGGCCGACTTATATTCTTTATCCTAATGTTTAAGGGTTGCCCCAATCTAATGGGCCTAAGAGCTGGCCCATGGGGTGTTCAAAAATCTGTCTTCGCTTTGCAAAAACAGCACTCACTCCTCTTCCTTTTCCCCTAAAACAAAGCTCTACTAGTTTATTTCACGCTTGTTCGTGCTAGCTCAAAAGTTCGCCTCGTCTCACATAAGATGGTCCTTGAACTGTACTTCTTCTATTCCGAGTTTGTTTTCGTGATTTCTGTTAGAGTTCACGATAGTAACCCTGTTATCTTTTCTATGCCACTGTTCCAGTTCGTGAATCTGCTCCTGGATCTACGAAGTTCATTGGCTTAAGGGTCGAAGTATGATATTAGCCCCTTTCCAGGTAAGGGAAGTTAGAGTTTTGAGTTTAAATGATTTTTGGCTTGTTCTTGGGTCTGATTGGTGTTTGTATGGACTGTGAGTTATTGTGAACATGAGAAATACTTTGTATTGGTGTTTAGGTGCGAAAATGTGACTGTTGCAGGGAGAACAATGGCGAGATTTATTGCTCTCGCCCAAGCGAGACTTACTCACCCAGGTGAGACTTGCAGAAATAGGTCAAGGTTATACTCGAACTCTTGCTCAGGCAGTAAACTCTTGTTTTGAGCGAGGCCTTTGCGCAAAGGGTGGCCTCGCTCAAGCGAGGAGGGCTCGCCTAAGCGAGCTAGTGCAAATGGCAACTGTTCCTGAATGTCGAGCTCTCGCCTAGGCGAAAGGAGCTCACCTGAGCGAGAGTCCCTCTCGCCTGAGTGAGACCTTTTTGCCTGACCGAGAGGCTGGGCGAGAATGTGGCTTGCTCTGTTGTTTCTTTGTTCTCCAATGTTGGCTCTATGTTTGTATTGATCTTACTTTTAAAGTATGAATTGGGTGATTATGTATGAATGAAGTAATTTATAATCTGCGATGAATGAGTTTAACATGATTTGGATATGCTACATGTATGGTTGGTCCCATGGTTCGAGAATGATGAGTTGATATGGATTTGACATGGAACATGAATGAGGGTTGGTTATAAAAGGTTGGCATGAGACTTATATGCATGATAAGTATTACTTGGTTGGTGGAATATGAATCGTATGTGGTTAGGACGTAATTCCATGAGCCTCTAGGTGAGACTTCATGGTGGTACCTCAGTTGGTCGGGACGTAATTCCATGGCCCCTATTAGTGGGAGTTCATGATGGTGCCCCATCTATATAATGTGGTAAGGATTCAAGGTAAGGTTGCATCCTAACACTCTAAGTTGTCAGTTAGTCTCACATAGAGCGGATTGACTCTTGTGATGAGAGTAGTAGGAGGCCTGAAATTCATTAAGGGCTAACCTTGTGTGTGGGAGTTGAGACATTGTAACACTTAGCTCGGGGTGAGCAACTCGGTAGAGCAGGGAAATCCACCACAAGTGCTAACATTCGCTGAATCCGACTGAATTATAGGTATTGTGTGCAAGTCATAACATGATTGGTTGATATTCATATACCTGTTGAAATATGAAGGTTGTGTGTGATAGCATGATGAACTATTTTCTACTATAGCTTACCCTGTTGTTTGTTTGATTGTTATGTGTGTGGTTTTCTCTTTTTGTGATGATCATCAATTTATTGATGTGAGCAGATGTGAGAAACACCCGTGCTTATCAGGGTGATGGAGGTTCCACTGTGTAGCCATCTGGGCTGGGTTCTATTCATCTGAGTCTCTTTTAAGGCTATGGCCCGTGTACTTTTTGTCTTTGGGCCTTATTTTGAAATACTGCCGATTTATTATTACACTTGGTTACTGGCATCATGGTGTTCCTTAGGTCATTTCTTTCTTTCCTTTGGATAACTGTAAGGAGTAGTAGTTATACTCCAAGACCTTGCATCTATTACTATTTTGTGTAATGTTTCATTTAATTATATTATATTTTAAATGGGACTTTACAAAGAAGATGAGAGTGTTTGTCCGTACAGTAATGAAATGAATCTCTCCAAAAATCTCTCCCCTTTTAAAATAATAGTTCACTCATTTAATAAAAAAACTATCCGCGATTGTGAATTACGTGAGTGGCAGTTGAAACCGTGAGAGCAAATTGAAACCATTAGAAAAACGGTTTTTGTGTTTTTTAATTTTTAATTTTTAAGTTTTGAATTTAATTAATAAAAAAACGAAAAGTAATTAATAATAAATATTTTTTTAACTTTTAATTTTTAATTTTTTATGAAATCTGATTTTTATTTTAATTAAACAAAACAAAAAATAATTAATAATTAATAATAATTTTTTTAATCTAAAAAATAAAAACCTTATTTTACTTAACTTAAAAAAACATTAATTAAAGAAACATTTTTAATTCCTTTTTATTATAATTAATTTTTCTAAGACAATTTATTTTTATTCTTTTTATTTAACATTTATTTTTTGATTTTCTTTTAAAAAAATATTTTATTCGTTTGAACGAAATTGGGTGTTGACAATAATAAAATTTAAACTAAAAATAGGACAAATTAGGCCCAATTCCTGGAACCATAAACTTTAAGTTAGCTTTTAGACGTTTATTATGCATCTTTAAGTATCGATTGGGTCCCAAACAATCTGGATGGTACACAACCCTCCACTTAGCTTGTTAGGATGAAAGGTTATTATAAACCAACCACCATCTTCTAATATCTGGTTGGCCCGCATCCGATCCTGTATTACCTTTACCTTCTCAATGGTTTGCTACAACGTTCTACTACCAGCATAACGGTGTCCTGCACCTCCTACCATACAAAGTCTCGTATGGTGTTGTCGCAACCGGGGTCACGACGAGACAACGACAAATTTATTTTAAAATAACAAAGGAGTCGTCACCATAGTTTATTAAGGAAAACTATAGAAAAATCTTAAAGATTTTAGTCTTTGAAACTAAGTTTAGGTTCGGGAGTCAATTACGTGTGGGGAAGGTATTAACACCCCATAACGTCCATCCAAAGATGGTTCCTTTTAATTAAGTGTGCAAAATTAATGCAATTTTTAAAATATTTGGTTTCCCCCCAAAAAAAATCAAACAAACAAAGAAATACCAAATATTAAAGAAAATATTATTGAAATTTTTATTTGGGCCTAACAAGGATTGACCTTGCTCCTATGTATCTTCATTTGCAATGGAGAATCAGAGTTACGTAGTTCTTTAAAAACTATTTGGAAAAACATCTTAAAAACATTTTAAATTTTTGGGAGGTGAACCTAACAAGGACTTTGTCTCACTCTGATGTATTTCCATTCAGAATGGAAAATCAGGGATCATGTAGTTCTAAATTAAAAACAATTGTTTGAAAAAGATATGATTTTTGGAAGGTGAACCTGATAAGGATTGACCTTGCTCCTAAGTATCTCCAATCGGAATGGAGAATCATGGATTACGTAGTTCTAAATGAAAAAAACTATTTAGAAAAGATTGAAGGGTTTGTAAACTCGAATTGTTTTAGAGAGGTTTTGTAAGTTGTAAAAAGTAATTATCAAGCAAGTCTAAGACCCAACAAGATAATTAAAAAGTATAAAAATTAATGATTATAAAACGAGTTCGGGACTCGACATGAGAATTAAAGTTATGAAAATAATGATTATCAAACAAGCCTGAGACTCAACATGATAATTAAAGTTATGAAAATTAATGATTATCAAGCGAGTTTGAGACTCGATATGATAATTAAAGTTATGAAAAATCATGATTATCAAGCGAGTCCGAGACTCGACATGATAATTAATGTTATGAAAATAATGATTATCAAACAAGTTTGGAACTCAACATGATAATTAAGTTATGAAAATAATGATTATCAAGCGAGTCCGAGACTCGACATAATAATTAATGTTATGAAAAAAATTATAAAAAGAATGATTATCAAGCGAGTCCGAGACTAGACATGATAATTAATATTATGAAAATTTTTACTATCAAGCAAGTTTGAGACTCAACATGATAATTAATGTTATGAAAATAGTGATTATCAAGCGAGTCTAAGATTCGACATGATAATTAATGTCATGAAAATTATGATTATCAAGCGAGTTTGAGACTCGACATGATAATTAATTTTATGAAAATAATGATTATCAAGCATGTTTGGAATTCAACATGATAATTAAAGCATTGAAAATAATGATTATCAAGCGAGTCCGGAACTCAATATGATAATCAATGTTATGAAAATTTTTATTATCAAGTAAGTTTGAGACTCGACATGATAATTAATGTTATGAAAATAATGATTATCAAGCAAGTCCAGGACTTAACATGATAGTTGATGTTATGAAAATATTTTGAAAGATTTTAATTATCAAGTAAGTCCGAGACCTAACATGATAATTAATGAGAATTTTGAAATTTTAATTATCAAGTAAATTCGAGACTCAACCTGATAATTAATGTTATGCGATATATCTATAAAAAAACAAAATATATAATTGATAATTTTGTAAAATATTATATATCTCTTTTAGAAATGAATATCACCAAACAAAAATAAAATTTTCTTAGTTAAAGCCTAGACATATTTATTATTCAATAGTTATATCAAAATTCTTTATTCAAGTATTCATGTTTAGTGTGCATCTTGTGCGTTATTTTGAAACATCCAATATAAGCAGCATATTATATTAGCCATTAAAATCAACACTCGCATTCCGATAAAAGAAATTAAGGAAAAAGTATACAAGATTTTGATTAATAAACTAATGTACCAAAAGAAGCTTTCAAATGTAGAGATTTATATATACTTATAAGGTTTATGTTTCTTTGACACCTTTTATGCCAACACACATATGCAACTTTCATCTAATATTAATGGCAATAAAGCTCATCCTAGATTTCATATATTACACAACCAACTATTTCTTTTGACATAACAAACCCACATTATAATAGACAATTTCATAAAAGCAATGATAGTTAGAATATGTACGGTGCCATGACAAGTTCAAGCTTCAGTATAAGAGAAGGAAAAAAGAGAAAGAAAAAAAAACAACCAATATGTCCAGTGTTATGATCTCATAATAAATATCATAAGTAAATATAAAAGGAGAAAGAAAAACCTAGATTTTTTTCACACTTGTTTGATGATTTTTGCGTTTGAAAATCAAAATAATGTTTGCAAGTGTGTCTCTCTTATCTTCTCAAAGCTCTATGTTTTTGTGGCTTTGCCTCTCCAAGAAGTATTTTCCAGGTGCTTTTTCTTTGTGTTTGGTATCGTGGTGTGTGATCCCTTAGTGTGAGTTGTTCTAGAATGATCGTTAATGGAGAGTGATGAGAGTTAATACAAAAAGGATATTTTTTATCTTGGAAAGAAGATGACAGTGGATAAAGGAGAAATGTATCGTTATGTGTTGTGTGAAAAACCTCTCTTTAATGAAACGAAGAAAGAAAAAAAGAACTTGAGGAATATATGCATCATATATCTCTGACACCATTACCAAATTTTCTCAACAAGTTTGGAATCTTGAAACTTCTTTCTCAATAATTTTATCCGATTAGCAATGTCCAACAATTTGTTTAAGTATTCCTTAATTATCTTTGACTCTTTCATCATTTTTCCATATCAAATATAACATTTTCATGCTCAAATCTTGTCATTTCATTCATATTTCCATTTCAAATAATCTCAAAATTTTGGGGCTGACTTTAAAGTTATGATTCTCATGAGAATCACTAATGAAACACCAACAAACAAACATAACTTCACATTTTCCTTCTTTGTCTTTTTTACTTGTTGCATATAGATTTGGGGCATGGTGAGATTTTTAGACACCAAATCAACGATATAATCCTTTACCACAACTTTGCACAAATTTGATCTCATAATATAAGTTTGCATTCTTTTTCCTTCCATTTTACATATTTCGTAAGAATGATTACTCTTGATACCACTTTTGGGTATTTCAAGTTTTTGGAAAGATAAAAAATATAAGAAATATGTTATATATATTAAACCCTACCAAAATAATCACAAAATAATTATGGGTAATATGTCAATGATACATAATCTTTCTATAATTTGAACAAGTTTCACCAAAATTGACACATAAACACCTTATATCTATAAAAGACAATAAATTTAGGCTTATGATTTAGTTTCATGACATTTAACATACGATGACATGTATAGATTACATGCACTATGTATTTGATGAATTCAACAATGTATTGTCCAAACAATTGTTCAAAGTATTTTGAAAGTATTGAAGACTTTTAGTGAATAATATCTTTTTTTTTATAAAGATTTAGAAGATGGAGATTCCAAATCAATACTTGTTAAATAGGGCTTTGAATAGTGATTTTAGTTTTTTTGGTCTTTTATTTTAAGTCTTATTTTTCTTGATTTTATTATATATGAAGTTGGAAAGTTTCTTAAAGATGTATATGCACTACAAAAATTCTAAATTTTAATTGGAGTTTATTAGGTGGGGTTAAAATAACCTCAAGTAAATTACACTCGTAACAGGGGCTTTTCAAACCCTTGAAAAGTAACAGAGGTTTTAAAATAACCTCTAGTAAATTACACTCATAACAGGGGTTTTTCAAACCTTTGAAAAGTCACAAAGGTTTTATAAATGACCCTCACATTAAAAAGTAACCCTTGAAAAATTGTATTTCCCTCTCACATTTTCACAGTACCACCTTTTTCAACTTTTTGAATAGCCTTTCGTCTTGCTTCTGTGACCTATTCATTCTATTCTCTTGCTTGTGTGAGCTAACAGAGTCCCCATTACTTCATCTCTCAATATCAGTTAACAACCTTGTGTTTGCCTTCTCTAAATCTCAATAAAAGTTCTTTCGTTTTGCCCTCTCCCAATCCTAGCTTCCAATCCCTCTAGATTTCTCTTTACAAATCTTCATCGGTGAATCACAACTTTAAATTGGTAATGGCTTTCGATTTTTTTCTCTCATTTTTCATCTTTCATCCAAATTTGTTATGCTTTGTGTGATTGCAAGTTCAATGGCTCTAGTTTGTGCGTCGTAGGTTCGATCGTTCGTGTTGTCTCTCAACTGCTTCACGTGTTCACAATTGCTTCGCAGGTTTGCTACTTGACCTAACCTAAAGCTATTACCAAAATTGAACAATAGTTGTGTGCGTAGATGATATGTTTGTGATTTCCTTAGGTTTGTCATTGTCATGGAGTGTTATGGTCTATTTGGATTTGGATATAATTAGAGCATATGAAATGGGAGAAGAGGAGTGAGAGAGTGACCAACTAAACAGACGCAAAAATAGAAGCAGAAGAAGTTGGGGGAAGCAAAGTAATGCTGCACTTTTCAAATAATCTTTTTTTTAAAATTAATTCTAGGGATTAAAATAATACTCCTCTAAGTTGGATTTGGATGCACCTTCAGCCTGTGTACTCCTTAACACATAAACCTAGCCCCACTCGTTAATTCTTCAATTGCTTCATCAATAGTTACCTACATTTCATTCTAATTAAATTAAATTTGATTGATAGGTATCGAGTTTGTGAATTAGCTGTTAGTGACTGGTTGGTCTCTGCTTTCTCTTTTTTTTTGTAGCTTAAAACTCCATCTCTTCACATTTAGCTGAATAAAAACACATATTGTATTCTATTTAAAGCTTGAAACTGGAATTTCAAGTTCACTAAATCAAGGAAAAAACTAGATGTTAGCATTTATATTTCAGAAATGATGGTATTTTAATGGCTTCATGTCATGGATGTTCATTGCAGCAAGATAAATGGGCTTTAAATTTGATTAATAATGAACACGCTCTTGGAAACACTATCAACAGAGATTTTGAAACAATAAATCTTTTTTCCTTAGTGTTTTCACTCTATTTTAGGTTCACACTTTTATGAGTAGAATATTCCCAAGGAAATCATTCTTTCTTAATTATGTGTGTAGGGGACATTAAGAGAAAACATATGACATTAAAACTTGTTTGAACACTTTTTTTTTCTAATTTCCTCTTTATAATCCTAGATGGTAGAATATACAAAGAATAAGCATGCCACTTTTTCAAACATTAAAACATTATTATTCAATCAATGCATTTAATATATTTATAATCTTTTATATATATATATATATATATATGTATATGTATATATGCATATACATATATATATATATATATATACATATATATATATATATATATATATATA
>Ga0214542_1003362_pt1 | contig 32720 bp, 9 predicted proteins | sample CNSS1metaG_FD_160096 | JGI IMG/M metagenome (GOLD analysis project Ga0214542, IMG submission 160096) | Root nodule microbial communities from cowpea collected in UCLA plant growth center, Los Angeles, California, USA - CNSS1 | ecosystem: Host-associated > Plants > Roots > Nodule | place: USA...
TTCTTCCTTTTCTTGGCGTGGCATCACATATTTTAGCAACATTATTTTTAAGTATCTGATGCCCACAAACGTAAAGGATAAATAAAGAAAATGAACGGATAGGAGAAAAAAAGGATATTTTCAGTTCTAATTAAACCCCACATAATGTAGAATATATTCAACAAAAAAATTCAAAAGTTAATTATAAATAACAATAGTTAAATTAATATAGAGATTAGGACCATTTAATTCTGTGCCACTCAAAGAGCATAATAGAATCATGGAATCCAAACAATTATTAATAGCTATTGCATGATTGCATCTATATCTTCAAGGGATGACTTAAAAATCAAAGCAACTAATTAAGCATCTTTCCTTATAAAACAAATGAGATTTAGAAAATACGAACAGAGGTATGGTCCAAGAGTTTGAGAGATATAAAGGAAAATTAAAAAAAAAATGAGGTATTTTATTTAAAATTTATTTCTTAAATTTTTTTTATGTAATTTAATATATTTTTTTTCAATAGATAATGAACTAATTCATTTAATTTTTTTTAAGACATCGTTGCCATGATTATGACAAAAGAAAATCATAACTCTCCAACTTTTCTCATTTATATTTTACATATATTTTAAAACTATATTTATATATTAGTATATTTAATTTAAAATTATATTTATATTTATATATTATCTATAATTTATTTTAAAGATTACTTTAACTATTTTTTTTATTTTATGTTAGGTAATTTTTTTATATTTAATAATGATTTTTTTTAATTATTTTATGACATAAATGTGATAATGAATGATTGTCATGTTTTTTTATTTTATTATCATGTGTGTATGTTTTGAGTAAAAAAATATAAAAAAATAATTAAAATATTGATTTAAGTATAAAAAATCTAATTCGGTATTTCTGAATTTTTGTTAAGTTTCTTTACTGTTGGTGAGATATTTTCTTTTTAAGGGATAAATTAGTATTGATAAATCTTATTAAATATTTTAAAATTTTAAGTCTCACTCTTTATTATGTGTATTGTATGGTCTATTAGACCATTGAAGTGGTTCTTAGTAAGTATTTGATCCTTATTCCTGAAACATTATGAATCTCACACTTATGAAATTTTAAGAAATACTAATATATGGTCTAATGGGAGTGTTAAACCGTATTAGCACTCCCACGTACTTTTTAATTTACATTTTCTTAATCGAGTTCTAATTTTTCTCATCGAGCTATACTATACTTACTATCTCAATAAATCATCAAAAACTTAGACAAAAATTTGGTTTGTGAAACACTACAGCATCTCAAAGCCAACATAGACTGCAAAACCTCATGAAAAACTAACGAAAGTTTGCTAACCTTTCCTTTACCTGATAACGGGCCAAATTGAGTACAAAGTTTCCCTAAAAAAAGAAGGAAAAACGGGAAAAACCAAGCCAAAGAAAAATATTAAGCCGAAATATCATTTCCGATAAGAAAATGAGCCAGTGACAAAGAAGCTATTAGAATATGTTAGGTTTACAAGGAGGGGTATCACTGGAGAAATACAATACCAATGAGATTTGAGCCAAACCATATAAGGCACTGACATCATTCTCAATTCAAAACCTTAAGGCAATGGGTTTATGGGTCTTGATTCTTATATAGTGCTCTACTTTCTCATTTTTGGTCAATATGAGACTTAGACTCACACTTGGATTCCTAACAGAATCATCTCGGGTAAAACTACGAAGTGGACAGTCATGAAAATTTTACCCTTTTTGAATAGAAAATTTGCTGAAAGCTTATCCAGAATTATTCTCTAAAAAATCCTAAAATTTACTAAAAAATTGAGCATTTCGTTACGGAAGCGTAATTTGTGCGAAAATTTAAAATGACTCGAATCTAAGCCAACTAAATTATCTTTCAATATACAGTATCATGTTGGTTCATAATCACAACTTCAATTTTACTATGGAAAATTTGTTCAGGCAAATCGTTAAGAAGAATATAGCAAGAAAAAACAACCTTGTTCTATAAGAGTTTGGGTGTTTCTTCCTGCACCTCATCACAGACTTTCGGAATTTTGATCCGTAACAAGGGTGACATGAGTGTCTTCCAGAAATTTTTTTCTTGAATTAGTTTAGTTTGTTCAGGAAAGTAAAATTCCAGTTTGATGGGTTGGAGGAATAAACACCCTAAAGGTTTGCATCAGAAATATGTGGATACGGATGGGAAAGTTGGTCTTGGTGTTGTCCAGTGGAAAGATATTTGTTCATTACAGGCCCATTTTTATAGGTGTGACAGCCCAGGCCCACCGTAACATTGGTCCAAATTTTGAAAAGGAGAAAACTAAATAATTGTATATATTACTTTTATACTTTTTATGCCAATTGACCATAATTTCTCAATGAATTAGTGCATGATGCTTGCAGAACAAGTATTGGGTAAATTTGAAATTAGATTTGGTTAACTAGAGGTACTTGAATAATGGAAGTATTGGATCTGTTATTTTTGGTGTTGTATGAAATAGAAATATAAGACTTTCATTATGCAGATGTTGTACAAAAGATTAATGCATTCTTTTCATGCGATTGCACTGTTTAAGTGTATTTGGGAGGACGGATTTCATGCTTTGACCATGTTTCTTTGCAACGATATGGTATAAAATATGAGCGTAAATTTGTGAAATGGAGGATTTAATCTACTCGTTCAAAATTGAGGTGATTTAGGAGTATTTCGTGTAACATTACAAAATTGCCCATCAATTTAAACACGTGAGTTGCTTCATCCACTGTGCTGTTTAATGTGTTTGAAGGTGAGTGGTGATGTTACTTATGTAATAACATAAACAAATATGAGATGTTTGTGAATTGAATATATCGGTATATAGTACGGGCTTGTGAGTAGTGCATAGAAATGTGATTGGTGGTGAGTACTCAATATATCAAAAAAAAAATTATTAAAAACTAGATTAAAAATTGTTAAATTTATCTGAAATTTAAAACATAATTATTTTTAATAAAAAAATTTATATTTTGAAAAATATACTTAAAATTGATTTAAATTATACTAAAAACAAATTACCATCTTTCATTGATTAATTTTAATAGTTAGGTAGATTAATAACTTGCAATCAAATTTGTCATCTTTTTCATCAAACTAAATAATCTCACGCTCTCTTTTCCCCGTCCGTTATCAACCAAAGCATCAGGGGTGGTCGCTCTGTCCACTCTACCTTCATTGCATTGTGTAGCTATCTCATAAAAATGTATATTCTATACAGGCTATTATTTCAGTGACAACAACATCACATTTTCAAGGATCAAAATTAAATATTTATTATTTTTATTATGGAGGACTTTTTCTTTTTCTTTTCAAAAAGAGTGACGAGCTGAGTATGTAAAGAAGAAGAAGAGGATGAGAAGCATATTGAGGTTAAGATAAAACCCCAAAACCATTATTCATTACATAACATAACACTAGAGCTGTGCTCAACATTATTTATGGCTATATAATACAACATAACACCACACAGTGATGCCCGTTTTGTATATATAAACTACACACAATTAATTATCATAAGGTCGACGGTAGAAGTTCCTTGTTTCGGCTTTAAAGCCACCCTGGATACTCCCTCCGTTGCCATTACCATTGAAAGTACCAGTGTTATTCAGAACCTGTTCATCGTAGTGCTCTGAGTGTTTAAACCTGCTACGGTTACCTGCATATTGGCCACTGTTGATGGTTGCGCCGCCGAAATGCTGGGGACCGCTGCCATGGTTGTTGAATGAGTTTGAAGAACCATTGTTGTACCCTTTCGCTGCTTCCTCAGCCTTGATCATTTCCATGATTCTCTGCATCAAATCTCCCATTCTGATCTTCTCCTTGCAACTCACTTCTCTTAACTTATTTTCTTGTTGAATTGCCTTGATGTTAGCTACGACCTAAGCCAAATATATAGATGCGAGCAAAAAGAATCCAATTCTTTTCTCGTTTATGCAAAGTTATGCTGATATGACCTTTTGCCACACTTCTTGGACTCATTAGGTTTGGTAAGAGTCTCAAAAAACAACTGTCTCCGAATCAAGTTTGATGCAATTCCATAAGCTATTCCTGTCCCCACGAATGTGCCTCTGTCTATCATGCAGAGTTAGTTTTAGTTACCTTCACATCAATTACACTTTAACACAATGCTTGGACTCATTTGATTGCGCAAGTAGTGTTTCGGAAAATACTAAGTGGTTGTGGATAAGCTATTCCTGTCCCCACAAATTATGCCTCAACTATAGGCTTTAAAATGTTGTGATGGTTATTTTGAACTTTTTTTTATGTAGAATGAATAAAAATGTTTTACGTGTCAAAGTATCGTTGCAAATTCTGATGAGCATGCATGTTTGTTTTAGGTTACGTAGCACCACATAATGTCCTGCTCAGGAAACATGAAGCGAAAATGGATGCACAAACAAAAACTATCTAGTTTTAAATGGATAGATTCTAAAGAATTCGAATATAAATCCAATTCTATTCAAATTTTCTTTTGAGTTCCTCTGAGTGATACGATTTTTTGATAGATGGGTACCTATCTGGATGGAGCCAAAATCATACTAGATTATTATTATTATTTTATATTTTATTCACCCAATCCTTTGATATTTATTGACTGAGATTTTGTGTTTAATATTTGGAAGCCTAAATTTATCTGTCTTAAATTTTACTATTATTTTATTAATCAGTTTAAAATTTTAAGTAAATAGCGAAATTTACATGTTAGATTAAAGATATAAATGTAATATATACAAGTGAAAACACATATTGTAATTGTAATTATTGCATATTGTTATAATTATAAAATTAAACATAAATAATTTTTACAATTTTATTGTAAATAGTTTTTATTTTTTTTAGATAATTTTATAATTAAAAAATATTTAAGTTTTAAAAAAGTGATTAAATTGAAAAAATCGGTTAAATTGAAAAAGGAAGGTATTTAAGGAGTAAAATTGAAAAATAAATATAAACATCAAAAATAAATTTTTTTTAATATATATATATATATATATATATATATATATATATATATATATATATATTATCTTGTCAGGAAAAAAAGAGAGTTTATGATGAAATATTGGAGTGTTCAATAATAGTTATTGGATTTAAATACTGTATAAATTGAATTTAACCAGCATATAAAAAGGTTTGTTTATGTGTTCTTGAAATCAAGTTCTACTAGGGACACGTTTAAGAACTAAGATTATTTAAATATGGCTGTAAAATAAAATTATATATAAAAAATTAATTAGCTTAAATACTAATTAATTTGTCTATTATATTTGAGTTAGGAAATATGAAAATATCTCAAATTAGAAAAGGTTTTAGACGTATATGTTAACGTGTGATTGCGTAGATGTGCCATGAACGCACACCAACACTCAAACAAGATAAACATACACACGCATAAGAGCATAGATAGCATTCAAACAAATAAGAATTGAATCAACTATTCAAGGATCATCTATTACATACTCTAAGCCACTTAATTCAATTCACATATTCACTTATTATATTGCAATACTCATTCAAACTTACATTTAGTTCTTAAAATCTCGTTGAAGTGTTATTCTCCTTCCTTTAAATTTCCGTAAAGCACTAACCAAGATAAAATTTTCTGATGTTTTCTTTCAATCATTCTGAGAATAGTTTCTATTTATTTTCTTTTTCTAGTAACCGTTGCACAACTGCAACTCCTTTTCCATTAACTAGTTCCGTACTATAATTTTATAGGAAAATAATATTTTTGACAACTTTTTTTTATAAGATATTATCTTTTAAATTATTTTTTTATTTTTTTTATAATATTCTAAAAATATTTAAAAGATGACGTTTCATATTATAAAAAAAAATTGTCAAAATTTAGTTGTCAAGATATAATTGTACTTCACTCTCTAACACATAAAGAGGTGAACAAAGAATCAATTTTTACAACCCAAATAATGAGACAATGTTGCTAACACGTTACTATAAGAAAATTTCAATGTCATTATAAAAGTTTCACATCAATTAAAAATAAAATAATTTTATAAATTTACGGTTCACTTTTTAATGTGTGTTTAATATCGCTTCACGACTCTCTTTATTAACCCTATCAATTAGTTTTTAAATTTAACTAACAATAATAAAAATTTAATCTGCCTCAGAAAATGAAGTATTTGAACAAACTGGGGTGAAGATCGATGAGTCGTAATGTAAAAAAAAAGAAAGAAGGGGATTGGATAACACCCCAATACCATTTTATTTATTCTTATATAGAGCAAGAGCCGTAGCTCTACATTATTTATGTGTTTATAATACAACATAACATGACAGATAGTACATCATGGATGCTGACCACCTTGGATATATGAAATACGTCGTATAATTAATAGAAGTTGGATGTTTCAGCCTTAAAGCCACCCTGAATAGTCCCTCCGTTGCCATTACCGTTGAAAGTACCAGTGTTATTCAGAATCCGTTCACCGTAGTGCTCTGAGTGTTTAAACCTGTTACGGTTACCTGCATATTGACCACTGTTGATGGTTGCACCGCCGAAATCCTGGGGACCGCTGCCATGGTTGTTGAATGAGTTTGAAGAAGCATTGTTGGAGCCTTTGGCTGCTTGCTCAGCCTCAATCATTGCCATAATTCTCTGCATCAAGTCTCCCATCTTCCCCTTTTCTCTGCACACCTTTTCTCTTAACTTTTTTTCTTGTCGAATTCTCTACTAACTAAGCCCAATTTTATAGATGCAACAACCAAAGGAACCCAATTCTTATCTCGTTTATCCGAAGTTAAGGTGATATGACATCTTAAAACTTGGACTCATTTGGTTGGGTAAGAGTTTCAGAAGATACTATCTACCTGTTTCCTAAGGGTTGCAAAGGGGCATTGTTCTTCCACACCAACTCTACTCGCTGTAATATCACCCTAAATACATTACAGAATTCGAATCCAAATCCAATTCTCTTTCAATCATTCTTTTCAGTTTTACAGATAGCTTGATACCTATCTGGGTAGCCAAAATCATGCTACGTTATTACTGATTTTTATTCGTCCCCTTCTTTCATACATTTCTTGACGTCTCCATAATGCTCTCCCACCCTTTGATTTTAGCATTTTTGACGGCTTAAATTTTATTATTATTATTATTATTATAATAATAAAGACACTGGTATTTTTACGATATATTTTTTTATTATCATTTGATACTATTTTTTGTCATTATTTATTTTCTCTTATTTTGTTAATATTATTTTATTTTTATAAGAGTCGTTAAATGATTGTGGAACAGACTATTTTTTTATAATAATAAAGATTAATTATATTTTTCATTCTCAAATTATTGACCATTTTATAAATGATCCTAATTTCTATGTATAAAAAGGTCATCTTCATCTACTCTTATAAGAAAATATAGACAAACATATGCAACGATTTAGTTTCGCAGTTGAACAGAAGATGAAATTTGACAGTAACTCATACAGAAAAATTAAAATGATACAAGTTGCTCTTGACATAAACATCCAAGACTACTAAAAAGTATGTTATTAGGATAGTGAAGCAATTTAGTTTTCAGAAACACAAAACTAAAAAGAAAATTAGGTTTTACAACACACATGTACACGTTTTTTTTTTTTTTAGGTTGAGTTTAAAGAAAGGATCTTAATGGAAGGTTTGTCTAGTTATTTAGACCCAACAACCCATCTTTATTACTATATGCAGCAACTCTTTTACTATTTAGACCTCAACACAAATTTATCAACCTCACAACATCCATATTTATCCATATTTATTATGATCCAATCCATATTTATTATGATAATGTGTCATTGCTTTTCTTGTAAGGCCAAAAAAAAATGTTTCTAATTCCACCGCAACCATTTTATTATAATTACATCATATGAAAGGACATCCATCATAAATAAATAAAATGGAAGAAAAAAATACAAAATAGATTATAGAAAAATGTTTACATGACAATGAGTGAGTAAATAAATAAATTCCTATAAAATAGATTTTATTTCATCAGAATTATTTTTTAGGTATCAACATTACCATTACATTTTACAAATTTCATCCTCGAATTTCTTTCTTACTTTAATTGATAAATATTTTTAATTTTATTTTATAATTTTTACCAGTAATTTATTTTATGTTTCTGATTTCAAATCATTCTAACCATGCATGTCACCTTATCATTAAGTTGTTATAGAAGTTCTACTTCAAAAATATTTAAGATTATATATTTGATTGTTTCGTTGACACCAGAGGCAACTTTCTATTAACTCTCTCAAATTGTAAAAAAAAAAAAAAAATCATAAAACATAGATTTGGAAAATAGCATACACAAATACGTTTTTGGTAAAACAAATTGTTCATTTCTATTTATATTTTAAAAATATGAAGATAACATGATTTTTTAATATAATTAATATAGAAATAAAAATATTTATTTACAACAACAAATAAAAATATTCTGTATTTCTTATAATTATTTCTATTTTGTATATATACATTCGTATTCTACTTTTAATTACATTAAAAATATATAAATAAGATATTTTTTATTGGTTTGAGTGAAAACATTTTGAACATGGAATACAACTAACATGTATTTTATCCTAGTAAATTCTCTCAATTAATTTAGAAAAAAAAATGTATTGACAAACTTTGCTTTTGACCAAGATGACAAATTTTCTATAAATAGAATTAAAATAGAATTAAAATAGAATAATTTTTATGTTTTAATCAAAATAAAATAACAAAGTAGTATTTTTTTTTATCTAAATAAATAGTTTGTCAAAGTTTGTAAAAAAAAAAATTGTTAAACTATCATACTCCATTAATAATCGAGAGAATTTAACCAGAATGCATCTGATTTTATTTTTATTTTTATTTTTTTCAGTTCGACTAAGAATACTCTTTAAAAATCTTCGTGATATAGTTTATTAAAACAAGACATTTCAACTAAAAAAAAATACTTACGGAGTTATTGCTAACATACATTTTCTTGAATTTTTGTTGGGACACAATTATAACTAACTAGGAATTACCATACTGTACTTTTTTCTGAAGTACCTCCATTAATTAAAAAGAATAAGACCAGGTTAACAAATTCCAAAGATAGACGAATATTTCATGAGTTAGTTAATGAGAACATAATTATGGAAAGTAAACAAAATTAAATGTAAATTATTTACTTTATTTAAATAGTTAAAATTACAAATGAAAGAAGATAAGAATACATTATTTTTAAAATCGTGCATTGAACTTAAAAATATATAATAAAATTCATACAAAAACCTTTTTAAGTTTTGTAAATTCTACATCACGCGTATTTCCGTTCTAACTGTAGAACTGTTGACATCATATAGAGACGGGTATGTAACAATCTGCCCCAGATAGCTTCCTCATCGAAAACCATTTTATTTACCTGAGAGGGAAAGAGAGAGAGACAGAAGCAATTGGGCACTAAGTTTTAGTGTAATAAATGTCAACAAAACAACTCTATTCCCACCAAACCTTCTACCTCTTTTTTTGGTCTGGGTAGCTCATAACTTAATTAGGAACTTAGGGTTGTGGTGTGTAGTGTTTGACTCACACAGAGGCAAAATCCCACATCGTACGTGTCTTGTAGCATCCCAGCATTCAAGTTGCGATTTGGCGCCCCTGTCCCCTCTCTTCTTTCACACTCCCTCCAAACTGTTTAATCCTATAAATAATCTCACACCCTTTTCTCACCATATCAGAAAGAAACCACCTTTTTCCAACGCTCTTCAGATTGGATGGGATCAAACGAGGGAGATGAAAACCGAAGCTGCAAGAAAAGTAGGTGCCTAACAAAGCCATCATCTTTGTTTCTTTTCCTCATCTCCTTGTTGCTAAGCATGGTAGGAGGTTTCGTTCTTGGATGGTGGCTACAAATACCATCCTTCAAATACCCAACTATGGATGGTACCCTTTGGCTTCCTTCTCTTTCTTACCCCTCTCATTATCTGCCTCTCTGTTCTCATTCCCGACCACTGTGCTGCCACACCCAGAATCGACCAAGAACAACCTTCTAAGACACAGGATCACTCACTCCCTCAACCAATCCGATGATGTTCTTGCTTTCTTTATATTTTCCTTCTTTCTCCTGCTTTTTCAGAGGAGTGTACTTTTCTTCACCTCTGCAATATTCAAAACAAGTTTGTATAGAACAGTTCAAAAGTATACTTAGTATTAATATGCAGTTATATATGCACTAAACCACTCTCTTCACTTGTTCATAAATTAGTTTCAGTAATCTTTTGCTAGTTTCTATGGATTAACTGTAACTGAAGGACATTGTCATCATGCCATCGTTTTCCAGTATTTGTTTACTTTATTCCATTGTTTACAACTCAGATGTCAGATATCTTAGAACATGACAGGGGTAGTACATATCTGGGACAAAATTTATCAGTATTATTATTATTATTGTTGTTGTTACTGTTGTGACATGTTTTATGATTAAAGAAAAGGGTAGCTATTAAGGGATATGTATGAGAATCTTAGGTGAGTTGTGACATTTGGAAGCGGCATGGAAAGCAGCGTGCAGATGCTCCCTTCCCCAGATTCTACAATTCAATTGGAATTGACCAGGCCACATATTAGTGAGTGAGTGATTCTTGTAACTTGTGAGATAACGGTTGCTTTCAAGAAAAAGCAGATTTTCCAACACCGTCCCTTTAGTTTCCAAGAGACATTGCTTTCCAATAATACAACCATTTGAAAAAGCCAAATATTTAACTTAGACTTGCGAGTAACCAAGAGCCACCACAATTCATAGAATTTTCTATATACATGCTATTTCAATACGAACTCCGAGAAACCCTGTGAGATTTTGTTTTCAGTACAATAAGGTTGTTGATTGATAAGATTTTATTCATTTCATGACAGAAACATTTCTTCTTAAGTAATTTCATAAAAGGTGTTTGTAGAAAAGTCGTTTTCTATTCTATCCTCAAAAGACAGTTCTTCGTCCCTGTTCTCCTGTGCTCAACAGATGGTGATGGAGATCCGAACTATTGAGGGACACCTGCTCCATAATTGAAAAGAAAATTACTTTTAAAAGTAACTTTTGTTTTTATAATAATTATTCTTTTACAGCTATTATAGTTATTTTAAACATCATTTTAATAGCATTTTATTGCATGGTAATGTAAAATTGTTTTATAACATGAGTTTATTAAACTATTCATAATTAATTGAATTCTGCAAATGACAGAGTAAAGAGGTGATCTCCACCATGATTCTATTTTCCATTTTCATCTAACACCAAGTCCCAAAGACACAGTGTTATGATCTTTCAAAATCTAGCTTACGTTGTAGTACAGTTGGAAATCCTTTTTATTCAAATAAGAGAGGAATATGCAATTTTTTTATGTGAAACTTACAACGAGACTTGTTCGAATGAACAAATTTTTATAGGTAATTAGAATTAGATTGATTTTCTTTATAGAGGTTACGATATAATGATTTGTCTAGGTATCGAGGATTTATATGTTATAACATACTTAAAGAAGTACTTGGTTTTCTTAACGATTGAGAGCTTTAATTTAGATAATTTAAAGTAATACGATTTACTTCTTGATATTATATTTAAAATAATATTTCTCTAAAAGATTTGTGCAGGTCCAATCCAAATAAGATAATGACAGAGATTGATTCCTCTTAAATCCCTTGAGTATGTTCTATTATTGAATCAATGTAATCTTTCAAATCATATTTTTCTCATTAAGGATCAGTCAAAAGAAGTACACGATTGATGTCTTTATTTGATTTAATCCCTTAAGTCAGATTTTCCCTAAAGGTACAATAACATTCAAAATTGATTAATATTTTGTTAGATTTTTTTTTTATTCATGTTTGCTATTCCCAATAGCCTATTTTCTGAGTTTCTGGAAATTAAGTCCAACAAAAATCACCTCCAACCCTAATCTCGTGTTTTTTTTTTCTCTTATTTTCTCCTTCGTTACTCTTTCACGTCATTCCAACTATACCATACAGAGCATTATGTTAAACAAACCTAATTTTACCTCTATTTTTCTCACATTTTTTTCTTCTCTTGTTTTCTCGCATACATATTTTCCTTCTGCTATTTCCTTCGCCTTTATGAAACACGATTTCTTTGGTTGTCTTGTTCCCTCTCTGCTTCCTCCGTTCCTTCGTTACCATATTATTGATTAATTACAATACTCATAGTTCAGTTCATGCTGTATTTTCAGGTTCCTAACCCAATTATAAGCACACCTCGTTGTCACTACCTCCAACAACTACCCACATGCCTCTACCAAGCTTCTCGAGCCCTACGACCAAATGAGTCCTCTCTCCCATAATCAATATTGAATTTCTATTCCCAAATAGGTTCTCTCCAACCTCACCAAAATTGCATCTTCCTTTGCCCTTCTCTTCTCTAACCTTAGTTCATTGTTGACTTGGTTACGGTCAGGAAAGTGAATAGAAGGAAAGTTAGATAAGGTCTAAGCACTAATATCATGTCACTGGAACATTGTTGTTGGGCATGCACGAAGAACAGAGATGTTTGAAGGATGCTCAGAAGATGTTTGATGATATACGTGAGTGATTTTGTTTCTCTAGACAATATAAGGTCAATTCTTTACTTTATTTTAAGGAATGAAACAAAACATGTATGCTTCTTTTCTTGTTCTAGGGCCTGCACTAATGGATTTCTATGCTTTGCTGAAAAATAAGCAGCTGAGAGGAATAAGCCTATGTAATCTAAAAAAGTGCTCGAGCAAGTTTCTTCATAAATATTTAAAAAAAAAGAAAAAACTTTTCATAAAATAAATTTAACTTGCATATAATGAAGGATAACAATTTTAAGAAATTATACCAGTAAACTTCTATAAATTAATTTTAGACCATAAAACACTAATTTCATTTTTTTTCATATTTAACTCTTTTACAAGTGTTTCTGAAAAATACTTGTTTAAACAAACTAAAAAGACTGGTGATATTCACCTTCCAAACCAAATGACAATTACATTCGTTAAATCTTTCAAATATTTTGTGTTTTGTTGCTTTATTATTTTGTATTATACCTTGACCAGCATAAAGAATTAAAGAGTAGAGAGAATAAATGAATTTCTGACTCGTTGAGGCCAGTTCATTATTCCCACCCTATTTTCGACAGTTGCATCTGACCCAGACAAATTCTTCACAACTCTAATATTTGGATAAGGATTTAAATTCTTTTTACCAGGAATATCAACAAGTACAACAAAGATATCAGATTAATAATGTATTAACAGATAAAAGTGCAAATTCCACTTCAATCAATAAATTCCACACACAAGTCCACAATAACATTTTCCCAGAACAGTGCAACAATCAACAGGTCAAACACTTGGAATGAATTTTGTCCTTCGAAAGCAACTCTACATTTTGTCCGCCTCAGACGACAAAAAGTATACGAATAATCAGTACAAACTGAATCGAAAATCATATATACACCTACTGGACAATTCTTAATTTCAAACACATCAAGCAGAGTAATATTTTCATAATTTCACTCCCTAAGCTGCACTCTCATGAAATAAGTATAAGTTAACTAAAAAAAATGTTCAAACCTAAAAGCTACCCGGGCTTCATACATCAACATCAGAACGCGTCGGGAAATCAATCCCCCTCAGAGCAGGTATGTTTTCTAAATCCTCTTTTGAAAATAATGGAAACAACCACAGGGCCTTCTTAGTGCCAAAAACCTTCAAAAGCATGACAAATTCAGATAAGAGTGAATATTGTTCTGACGTCATGTCCACTAAGATAATATAGTTAGGATCACAAATTTCAAATAGTATTCATTTTGGAGTTTGGTGGATCAGTCATGGTTTGCTCCTTTAAAAACACATCAATGTGTGAAGAGAAGAAAGTGTATATAAATTATCTTTAACTTCAACCTTGTACTTACTTACCAAAACAAGTACCTAGTGAAGAACGAAGGATATTAAGGGTTTTCATAACTTCTTTTCCATTCTCATCGAAGGTACCAATGTACCGATCTCAGATTTATACTGTATTTGAGGTATTGCCTACTTTAGAGCTTATAAGTCTCATCACACTTTTATCCTTAAAGGACACCTACCAAGTGTTCAAGTAAACAATATCTTGAATGTAGTAATTAACCACAACGATGTAATCTTAACGTTGTTGAGATCAGAATAAATATGCTATTCAAAAGTTATCAGTTCAATAGAGAAACATACAGGGGATGAACAAAATCATAAAATTAAGAAAGCAGGAGACCAAAAGTACACAAGTTCTTTTTTGAATAAAAACCATAACATGGTTTACTCGTTAGTAGAAGACTAGTTTTTTTGTTAAATTACTGAGTAAAAACCATCACATAATCTCATTATATTTTGGCCATCAAGAGAAGTTATAACCTGTTAGTTTAATTACAAAAGATGATGAGACAGGCAACTCCTCAGCCAAAAACTTTATTTTTATGTTAAATTTGATTTAAATTAAGCTTTGGTCCCTTTGGGGGAAGGCGGGTTACGAAAAGTCCTTGCACCATCCTGGATTAGAAATTTCCGTTCTCCAAAACCGGGAAGGATCTCCACTATCCCTTTTACTAAACTTCTCATCAAGTTCTAATGTTTTAAAACTACGTTTAGAGAACCCTTCAAAAGATTATCTTATGCGATGGGGATGGAAAATACTTGTTACGGGAGAGGGAGACAGAAAGGTGCAAGAAAAAAACAAATAATTGTAAACAAACACCCTTCCTCTTTTTTCTTAAAGAAAATATTAACTAATAAATCATACATGTACCGTTTGCTTCCGAAATTTTCGAGCTAAAGAACATGTTTGTTTCGCTGTTTTACTATCATTTTCTAATCTTTGCTACTGGAAAACAGTTCTTACCTGCTCAAAATTCCTCTTCCAGCCGAGGTCGTACATCCACCTAACTCCTTTTTTCTTTTCATGAACCTAAATCATCATTTTCAAAATAACCTTTTAGATAAAAGAGAGCACAGTGCTGCATGACGATTCAAGAATAAACAACACCAAGATACTTTCTAATTTGTTCGGTAGAGTTGATGGAGCAGGTTTACATCTAGTTTAAGGTCAATGAGACGATAAGGAAGAGATAGATGAATCAATAAGTCATGGAAAAATAACATGAAAGTATGAAGTTTTTCAAGGGGAGATATTGAGATTATTTAATATCAATGAGTTGTGAACAAATCATATAAGAGACCAAATTACCACACTCAACCAAAAAGCTTAAGATAATAGGTTTATGAATTTTTCTACTTATATATTGTCTTACTCATTTCTAACTAATGTGAGACTTTCAATTTACTTAGAAACACCAAGTACATAACCATCTAACTAAAATCAACTAGTGACCAAATGAACCTCATGATTCTGTTTTCTATAAATAAAATAAAACGGTCCAGAGCACTGTCATATCTCAAGTTGACATGCTCCAAACTCTTGTTATTTTTTCTCAAAAATAAGATCCCATTTGGAGTTGATTTTAGGCTACACGCATGTGAATGCCTGCATTGTCATGCTAATAAATAGCTTGGCATAATTCCAAAGCCAAGACAACAAGGAATATGCTGGATCTCAGACACAAGGTAACAACAGTCTCATGCATGAATGACAATACAGTTACCATAAACCTGTTTAAATAGAGTAAAAAGGGAAACTAACAGTGTATTTATTACCTCTACTGAAGTTGTGTTGCTTAGCAGAAGAGATATATGCATAACAACGAAACAGAGAAGACTGAGCGCAAAGGCTAAATTAAGAACTGCATCAAGGCACACAATCTGTAAGAAGCATTAACAGTTATGAGAATCCTATAAAATCTAGATATAATAACTTAATCTTCTAGAAGCAGAGTACATAAACTTACTAGAAGCCAAAAAGATGACGGCAAAGCCCCCGGGAGACATTGAATGATTCTTGTTTCCACCAAAGAATCTGATAAAACTAGGAACCAGAGCTAAGCAATCCAGTGTTGTCTCGAGAAATGTATACAGCTGTGCATGGTTGTGGGGAGATAAATGTAAGTCGGGCAAAACAAACGCTAAAAGTCTAGAAGTAGCTTCTGACTTAACCCTTTCCAAACTCCACCTGAACACCCTCTTCTCTTCCAACAGTTCTCACACTGTTCTCAATTCCATTTTTCCTCTAGAATAAATTATTATTAATATATCAAATCCACAAAATCTCTCACTTTTTAAATGCATTTCCCAGTTCCCTCCCACCAACTGTCACCAAAGGAATCAACAATAGACGTTTCGCCATATATTTCAAAAATTAAATTGAACAGCGTTACTCACTTGAACTAACACATAAAATAAAAAGGAAGGAGAAATAAATAAATAAACAAATAAAATAAAAGAAGAGAAATAGATGTACCAAAAATAGGAGAAAGTACTTGTAGTTACGAGCCCCAACGCAGTTGACGACCCATATGCAATGATGATCCATCTTCAGAACACACCTTTGGCCTACAGAGTGGAGAAAATGGTGAATAATGGAAAAAAGAAGAGAGCTTGAAAGTGAGAGAGTTGCTTACAAATAGAGCAGTGGTGGCAGCGCGGTGGCTTGCCATTCTGGCATCGAGTGCAGTAGGCGGGAGAGGGCGTTGGCGGCGCTGTCTCCAAATCGAAATCGGAGCGAAGTTGTTGTTGATGGTGTCTCCAATTGTGAGGGACGGAACCGGGATCGTTAAGTACGACCATGAGGTAGGACCAGGTTAAGAGTACGAGGAGAATGTGAAAGAGGAGGAGAACGAAGAAGGCGGAGAAAAAGGAGGGGAGGCGGAGAGGGGAGTGGAAGAGGAGAGGGCCCCACGTGATTAAAACGACGGCGTAGTAACTGAGGGCAACAATGGCGGCGAACAAGAGGATCATGAAGTAGCCCAGAACTCTGAGGGCAGAGCAGAGCTTAAAGAGGTTTATGTTGGTTCCCATTCTGATTCCTATTCCTATGTTTGGAATTGGAACCCAAGCTGATCCCGGCAACGGCAACGACCTGCTTCTTCGGGCCGGGAACAAGCGCTTCCAGATATCTGAAGCCAGGATTGGATTAACTGAATCGCAATTGGAATTGGAGTCGGAATATTGGGGTTTTCTTTCAAGAACACCAACCAAAGACTTCACACTTCACACTTCACAAACAAACAACCCAACCCTCTCATCTCAGTTTCATGTCTCAAATACGGGTCGATCCGGATCCAACCACCGGTATATATCTATAAATGATTTTTTTTATTTAAAATAACTCTCGCTAATTATTTGTTGGCTTAAATACGTTTTTGATCCTCATTTTTGTAATATTTTGGTGTGGATGGTCCTTATTTGGACAGAATATTTAAAATGGTCCTCATTTTTATCGAATATTTAAAATGGTCCTCATTTTCGCAATTCATGATTTGTTTGGTCCTTTTCTGTAACGTTGTCTAAATCATTAACAGAGCATTGTACAAGTGACACGGTTTGTATTAGAATGTGTTACGTGTATTGTACATGTGGCTAATTAACTTAATTTTTCAATTTAGGGGAAATTTTGCAATCAGGGAAATTTTTTCATCTTCATCTTTCTTAAGTTCGGATTTGCATAGGAAGCACTAATACTTGTCATTTCATTAATCTACATCATTTGTGTCATGATGATGACATCATTTTCATCAACAGATTGTACCAAAATTTTCTACCAATATTCTTTGGAGTTCTTGTCATCCTCAAAGCTGCCATCTCTCCGCATTTACAACTCGGGGTTAATCTATTTCTCATTGAACCACGAACAATGCACGAAGATTGAGACCGTAACATACCTATATAATGGGATTGCAGGAAGAAGAAGATTGCAGCAACACCAATTGGGAATGGGGAACAAGATTGCCAAAACTCACCAACTGCTCAAACATTCCTTACCAAAACTCTAGCTCACTTATCTATCCCCAAATATCTAATTTCAGTACACGTAACACACCCTAAGACAAACTGTGTCACCTGTACAATGTTCCGTTAATTATTTAAACGGCGTTACAGAAAATGACCAAATAAAACACCAATTGCGAAAATGAGGATCATTGTAAACATTTGGTAAAAATGAGGACCATTTTAAACATTATGTCAAAATAAGAACCATCCACAACAAACACTACGAAAACGAGAACCAAAAAGGTATTTGAACCTTATTTTTTTAATAAAAAAGTATAGTCACCATTCTGACTAATTGTAACACATTAAGACCTTTCTTACTAAAAAATATATCTAAACTTATATCATGTTTTTTTTAAAAAAACAATTTTGATATTAACGTCTATATAAAACCTCAAAACTAAAACAAGTTTACTATTCAGTTTCTTGAATTTAAAATTCTTCTTTTAATTATTGAAATAGTAAAGTGTTTGTTTTGAACCCTTCTTTCTGAATCTTCTTAAAGGTTCTTTCTTATGTAAATAATAATAATTACATTTCGTTTACCACCAATTTGCATGGTTTTATGTTTTTACCATTAAGTATCTAAACATATATTTCTTTTTTTTTTAAATTCATTTTAACAACATTTAAGTAAGATATTTGGATGGGGGAACTAAAGTAATTTTATCTTTGAAATAAAAAATAATATTTTATTTAAAGTGTCCAAAACAAATATAAATCAAATTTAGGAGATTAAAATTACACTTAAGACATAATTTTTCCAATAAACAACGACAGATAGGTAAAGTTAAAACATGTGTGTTAATAAATTTTCTTTGTCAGTTTCACTTCAAATTCAATGGTTTAGTTGTAATCATATTATTATTATTATTAATAAAACAATAATAATTAAAACATATAAGACAATATTTTACAAAATGATATATTGTATAAAAACTAAAATTTTAAATATAATTTAGTTTTATAATATTTTTACATTTAAAGCACTAATGCAGACAATGATATCATACTTAATCAATATATCACATAGAATAATGATAAAAGGAAGTTTGAGCTTCATCACCGGTCTATTCTTATTTATTAAACTGACATTTATTTATAAGAACACTTACCTTAAAAAAATGAAGAATATATGTAAGCACACAAAAAACATCCCGCACATCAACATATTCTGAGTCATAATCTCATTCAATTAACTCATAATCTCACTCAGCGAATCCAAATTATATACACTAATGTTCTTAAATGTAGATGCATGTGGTATGTACAAGAATCACATCACACCAAAGAATACCCTCATCATAACTAAGAGTATCCTTACTATAAAATCATGCAAGGTTAACATAAAAGACTCCTGCTGACATTCATCCCTGAAAAAGATATAAATGAATGAAGCATATGCATATGCATTACTTGTATATCTCGATACACATTATTCACATATATATATATATATATATATATTATATATGATTAAATATATTTTGATCCTTCAATTTGTAGTAAAAATTGAAATTATTCTTCTTTGGAAATCTTAAACCAATTTAACTTTGTAAATGTGTGGATTTAGTCCTTTTAACTTAATTTGATTAAGTTTATTTGACGTTTCAAACATATTTCATTATAATATTTTAGTTTGTTTATACTGTTTGATACATGTTTAATTCAATAACTTTGTAATATGTGGATTTAGTTCTTTTAACTTAATTTTATTAAGTTTATTTGACGTTTTAAACATATTTCATTATAATATTTTAATTTGCTTATACCGTTTGATACATGTTTAATTCAATGTTAGTTGATAAATGCATTTGAAACGTCAAATAAACTTAAAAGAATTTGGTTTGAAAGAATAAATATACACATTTTTAAAGATAAAAAATTAAATTGGTTCAAAAGTTTTTAAGAAAAATTAAATTAAATTTTCATTATAAAAATTGAAGAACAAAAATATATTTAATATATATATATATATATATATATATATATATATATATTTTGTACGCATGTGTTGATAACGTCACCAATAGAGATGTCTACAAATAATTTTTAAGTCGGACATTTCATGCATCTACATTACTTGTAAGTTGTAAAGTGAATGAAAATGGCTTTTAGGGAAATTTCCATCCTTTTAGCTTGTAATAATAAGGTTAAAATATTTTCTTCTCTCAATTTTTGTAAAGTTTTGTCAAATAGATCTTGATTTTCATTAATTTTGTTCAATGTGATCTTTTTTCTAAAACCGTTTAAATCATTAATGGTTATACACAATGATTGTCACGTGTTACTTCATGGATTTTTTTTAATTTTTTTAAAATTTTTTATTAATTTTTTAAATGTTCCACGTGTCAACTCAGTCATGTGTCACGCGTCACATTTAATGTTTTATATTCAATTTGGTCCATATATTCATTAGTTTTGTTCAATTTAGTCCAAATTTTTATTAACATAAACCAACTTTGTCCTCTCTTAAACAAAATTTAATTTTTATTTTAAAATTCACATTTTTTATTAAATGTTTTTATATAATATATTAAAATTCACATTATTATAACTTTTATATAAAAATTAAATTTGGTCTTATCTAGGAATAAAATTGGTCAATTTTAAACAAAACTGAAATTAAATTAAACAAAAATAACAAATATAGCGACTAAATTGAAAATAAAACACTAACTTTGACATGTGACACGTGGTTGGGTTGACATGTGTACATCTAAAAAAATTTAAAAAAATAAAAAATAAAATAAAAAAAATCACGAGGTGACACATGACAGTCACTATTTATGACCGTTAATGATTTGAACAGTACTAGAAAAAAGAATTAAATTGAACCAAATTTAAGAAAATTTGAATCTATTTAAGGACAAAAACAAAATTATGACTGATTTGATACATTTGAAAAAAATTGAGTTCAAAAATATATTTTAACCTAATAATAACTATGAAATTTTCCCTTTTCTTAGTATAATGGATAAACTTGTTATGCTAAATGAACCACTGGGGAGAACTCTTGGCTGGTGTATAACAGTAAGTATACGTAAATATTTTTTTACGTTTTTTACACAAAGTAAATTGATTTTCTCAAGTCAAACAAATTATCATTGCATAAACAACTTCATTGTACAGAATTCTTGAATACTGAAATGTTTGAGACTGAGATCATGAACAATAATGGTGCTAATGTTCTTGGAAATTTTCTATATTATTCTGGATTCATCAAGAAATGTATGCCATGAAATTGTTCGTCTGTCCTTTGTCTTAGGCCTATTTTGAACAAACACCTAAATTTCCCCCTTCATCTGCGTCTCTGAATCCTTTCGTCTGCTTGTAATGATAGTTATTTTGTTACTTCGCATGATCGGCATGCTATATACCCACATAAACAGTAAGAATCAAGATTCATAACAATTCTGCTTCGGGTCATTGACATAAACAGTGTTTGCATTTTGAGGAAGCATATATCATACTGAGCATCAATATTGATCTAGGAATTGCAACCGAAGATCCAAATTGTGTTTGGGATTTTAATTTTTCACTTCTACAGGAACTTAACAAATTGAAGCCAGTGCGTTATCACGATCAATTTCGGAATTTTCAGAATGAGAAGAAGAAAATAAAGTTGTACTCCTACAGATAACTTTATCTATTTGTGATGTATAACAGTAACATACCGAGAACCTGATCCAACAAAATTCTTTAGAGGAGTAATGATTAGTGGGAAACATTGTATTCTACGAAGAAGCCAAGCAGCAATTACAACTAAAGCTAGGCTACATTCAATCTCAAGCGAACATCTATACATCTGAATCACACAAGAGTAAAACCAAAACATGTCTGCAGTAGTTGTTTCAGACCCAAGCCTTTCCACCTTCTTCCCTAGTATCTACAATACCAAGACTCTCACTTTTCTTAGTTGGCTTGCTCAGTTTAAACACAGGGTGTCTGCATAGCCTGCGCATTCCTTTTCTCAACCTCACCCAATGTTCACTGTCATATATACCTCTATATCCATTCTCTAATGACCCATTCTCATATCTAGAAGGTGAGCTACAAGCTGAAACAGATTCAGATTCCCCTCCTCCATTTCCCTTTTCCTCAGGTCTCCACAGTTTCTCTTCAATGCACCATTCTATTCTTCCCAATGTAGAAGTCCTCGAGAACTTGCTTTTCACTGGTGACTTTCTCGTACAAGTTTCCTTACTTTCCTCACAACTTTCCTCCTCCTCGTTCTTACATTCCAAAGGATGGGAATCACCTTTGCATGAGGGAGAATCCAAGAGCGATGAAAGCTGTCTCACCTTCGCAACTGACTCCTCTCTTTCCCGAAGGGTCTTCAGAATCAATGTCTTAAGGAAGTTCATGACTTGCACTGCATGAATCAATGCAGTCAAAGGGTCCGCCATCTGCATATCGCGAAATAAACAAGGAACCTCATTAAACTATGTTTGAGAAACAACAATAAACAACAAAAGGAACAGAACCACAATGTTTGGTTATAATACAATCTGAACTAACCTGTGTCATGTTGGGAGCAAAAACCATAGCAATATTGCGAGCGTTCATTTTGTTGAACTGCTCTTGTTCAACAACATCTGCCATCAAATTGATTGCCCAGTCAAGCAATGCAGCTTCAGTTGAAGGAAGCAACTTCATAAGATTGGTGCAATCCTCTTCTGTGTTGCAATGCATCACCTGTTCGGGTGTCAGGGAATCAAGCACCCCCGTTGGAAGCTCTCTAAACCAAGCCTACAAGTCGTAAATTAAATCAAGAATAATAATAATAATAGTAATTGGGTACAAGACCTAGTTAATTAACCCTAATATATATTAATTTAAGAATAATAAAAAAGTTAATTACGAATTGAGTGTTTACCTTCACTAAACCAGATAAACAGTGAACGTCAATTCCAAGTGGTACCAGACCTCTGTTTAGCTGATCACGCACAAATTCTTCTTGGCTGTTGTCTGCATTAATTCGGAATATCCCTTCCGACTTCAGCCATAGCAAAACCAGAAATTAGGCCTCCGAATTTATGTCAAAGTAAAGGGGATTTATGCGATACTTGAGTTAGGTTGTCCAACAAATTTATTAATGGTATATTGTATGTAATGAAGAACTATTGAACATTTATTGCTACACCCAACAGCAAATAGAGGTTTGGTGATTTAGCAAGTATCCGGTGAGTAGAGAGCGATTAAAAGTAAAACCAATTAAATGCTTTTAAAATTATATTCTACCCAAACAGAACATACTTTAAGGCCTCCCTCTGAATACAGTCGCTTTTGCATCATCAGCAGAATCGTTGGGACACTGTTTCCCCTTTCATCATAAGAGCACTGCATTGACTTTGCAGAAACTCCAAATACCTTTGCACTGCATGAACGTATGAACTCAGTCAAAGATGGAATTAAAAAAAAGAGAGAGAAATGGAATTACTTATATGAAAGCAAAAGGTAAACCACTCAATTCCCAGCACAGTTAGTTTTTTTTTTCTCTTGCCTTCCACAGTAATTGAATTCCCTCCTCACTGAGCAGAGAAGAAATAATAAAAATATTAGCGAATTTTCCAAAAATTTCCAACTTCACCATGAAACCCAATATCTTGTCCACTTCAGAACACTCCAGTAGAATACAAAATTACAGACATACAAAATTACAAACATTCCTGCATTAACCAGCAGACAGAGACGCGCTCCTAATACAGCCATTAGGTTTTCTTGATCGTTTGAATCATCTTCTCTAAAAATGCTAATTTATGTACTGGAATAAATCTTCATTAATTTACAAACTTATTCAAGTACAGAAATAACAAAATCATTTAATCGAAAGCAAATCGTAAATCAACACCCTCTGATCGGAACCTTCAGCATTACTTGAATCACCCAACTTCATTTTCTGTGATAGTTTAATTAATAACAAAAATATAAAGGCAAGGAAGAAGGGACGAAAAGAAGAGAGAATTGAAGGGTGACCTGGCACTGGGAACCCTCTTGGGAACCTCTGGCTCGAGCTCAGAGGGCAAACCGAGAAAGCCATTGAACCTATCAAAGGTAACATGAGAGACATGGCGCACCTCTGTTGGCCAGCTAATATCCAACGAAGAAACATCCTCTCTCTCCACACTGCAAGTCACCAGCAGAGACTTCTTCAACGCAGCCACCAAAATATCCAATATCGCAAACTGGTTCGATTGGCATCCATGACCACGCCAACCTTTGTTATCCAGACCACCACCTACTTTTGATCCTGAATTGATGAACGGCGTCGAAACCGGGTTGCTTGAAACATCTTCGTCCCCATCATCGTCCTCTTCGTCGCTGTCCAGTTCTTCTTCTTCTTCCTCTTCATCTTCTTCACTATCTTCCTCCTCGTTTCTTACATCATGGAAAAGTGGACTGGGCGGAGCAACGTTGAACTCGACCAGTCCGCAAGATTTGGATCGAAATAGCCGAGTCATTGCCGTAATTAACGAGAAGGCAATAATGGGGCGGTGTTAAAAGGATCCGAATGTGAGTGAGAGAAAGAGAGAGAGAGAGAGAGAGAGAGAGAGAGAGAGAGAGAGAGAGAGAGAGAGAGAGAGAGAGAGAGAGAGAGAGAGAGTGTAAAAGTGGGGGCGGTAAAACTATAACTAAAAGCAAATACTTTTAAAGGCAAATTCAGAAGAAATGAGATGGGTTTGGTTAAGAGGTGAAAAGGAGAGATGAAGGAAGGAAGCAAGCCAAGAACGATGAATCCACACTCGGATTGGGATGGAATGCTGGTATGGTTGACGGAGACAACTTGCTTTTCTTTTTGTTTGTTAGTATTATGTTGGTGTGGTCCTCTTTTTTTCATTTTTTTGGGACTATTATGTTGGTGGTACTTGGATGAGAGAAACAGAAGAAAAAAAAAAGACGGGTTAGTAAGAAAAATGGCATGAAAGTGATTATGAGAGTGAAAGTGAAACAAATGATCAGGTTGACGTGAGAGAATGAGATGGAAGATTTGACGGTAGTTAATGCAGTTTTGACATTTTAGCATATCTCCCCCTTGTCTTGCCATGGAAATTTGTTGCAAATTAGCAATAAGTTTTTAAATACGTAAAGTTCTGTCAAATTTTATTAATTGTTTTTTTCTTTTTTTTAGATTTGTTCTCCTTAAATTATTCAAACATTTAGATGGGGTATAGATATATGCCGGAAAAAAGCATTTTTCATGAACCCCATAATACATCTCGAAAGATACTAAACCTTGAAACAGGGGAAACACAGGGTGTGAATAAAAAGTTGAGCGAACAGTGAGTTTGGAAATTAAGAGGAACTAATTACGGCGTTGTTGAGTGGTTAAAGTAATTGAGGTTAAGAGAGATTTATAAGGTTATAGTAAGAGACAGTGAATGGATGGTGAAAGTACTGGTGGCGATTTGGCTGTTTGTGGATTTTGCCTCCGAACTCCCACACCAAAGTCACATGGGTGTACATGTTGGTTCTGAGTTCGAAGCTGCAAGAGTTTCGTGGCAGCGATTAAAAAATGAAGTGTGAGAGAGGTGAAGTGGAAAGTGTGTTGTGCGATTTTAGGGGTGGCCCGACCTACAGGGAATGGGACGAAGCAATGAGTCCATAAATATGCGATGGTAGAAAAATTGTGGGGACATGGGAACATGGGCATGCACACATCATGCAATTGCACCTACCTGTCCTGTCATTACTATGCCACCTTCGCATGATGTTATCTACCCGTGGGCTTTTCTTTGGTCCCCAACCCATGCATCACGTGTATTGTTTGCTAGCCTGTATCATATACAACACCATTTTCTTCTGTTATTTTCCTTTTCTCATACCAGTCAAAATCACTCTTAGATTTTCTGTTTTCCTTTTCTTAATCCAAAACACCTGTTTCACTTTTTCTTCTTCTTCTTTGTAAGCTTTTAATTTGACCCTAGCTATCACTACTAAAGTTGAATTACTATGTGTACGTCTACAAAAGTTGAAATATATATGCATACCAAGGTTGTCGTACTACAAATCTTTTCAAGTCAATCATCGGTAAAATCTTTAATGTACTGTTTTTTTTTTTTTTTAATTAGACCGGTTCTATTCCGATTCAATTAAAATTTCACCACTCAAAAAATTTAAACCACAGATTGACTCTTGATTCAACCGGTTTAACACCTTCTAATCCCCGTATTATGTGACTAGGGTCGGAACTTTCATCCACCACTTAAGAGTTAGAGACATTGTCTTTATTTGGAGAAGAGACACGAAAAATATTTATTTTATGAATATTCTCATATCTCAAAAGAATTTTTCTTTTTCAATTGTTGATTGATTTTGTGGTAAAAATTGGAAAGGAAGGTATAAGAGATATAAGAAATTGTACGTTCAATTCCACTAACTAATACTTGATAATTATAAAATTGAAAGAGGTTTTAAATTCAACTTTATATTTAAAAAATGTCACTTTAGATTATAAAGAAAATTGTCAAAATATTAATAATTTAACAAGAAAAAAAAACTATCCTATATATGAATAACTTCTACCCTCAATCTCATTAAACAAATTTTATCTTTCTAAACCTAACTCAATTCTACAAAACTAATTTGTAAGATAATATTTGGATCTCCTTATATATTATAAAATTATTTTATCTCTAATTGATATGAGACTTTCAACAACATTTCACAATTCCATATATATGACATATCATATTTCTTGCTTTAAATAATTTAGTCAACCTCTCTTACTCTGATTAAGAAACTTACTGAAATTTAGGTTACTTGCCAAGTAACTGGTGTTAAAGAAGTTATGTAAATTTTTTAGTAAGTAGAGTAGTGTAAAACAAACAAATTTTGTGAAGAGTGGAAGAGGAAAGGGACCTGAAAATGGAAGTTTCAACTTAGAAGCGCAGAAACCAAAAAGTGAAGAAGCATTTGAAATGAACCATTAGAAGGATGCACTAGTTGGCATACTAAATGAGTCAGTTGTTGTCAGCAGTATTATGTAATGTAGCAACCTCACGTACCTAGAAAAATGAATTCCACAACCGTTTACTTTATTTGTGGAACTTGCATTGCATCTACTGTGCAGTGGAGAGTTAAGTTTAGTTTGATGCACGTGACTCGGGTCAAAATTGTTCTTGTCGTAACCTAACTCCAGTCTTGGACATTTTACTCACAAGACAGCCAAACTGTTTATACGCACTTTTAGAGCATTGTTGTTCAAGTAAAACTATTTATCTAGATTGTGGTGTCTTCAGCTTTTCGATATTTAACTTTTTTGCACGTGTTTGACAGTAGAAAAAAGAAATAGATTGGTTGAAAGAAGAAGGAGAGAGACAAATATGTTGGATAAAAATAGATGTAATCAACATGAAGTGGATTTTAAAAATATTTAATTTAAGAAAATACAGGGAAAAAAATGATGTTAAAATTTGAAATAAAAATTAACAAATTTAGCATATAGTAATCTAATTAAGTGGTTATTATATTGCCAGGGTAATGTGTTATTTGGTATTCATAGTTTTCAATTTTGACTGACAGAACTAGGACAGGTACATTGAAAGTTTGTGATGACCAGTCAGTCAAACCTGAAAAAAAAAACCTAAAAAAGAAGAAGCAAGGTCAGTTAGGTGGTATAATCTGTTATTTATATTTTTTTAAAATTTAGAAAATATTTATGAAGTTTGCATTTAGTAGGAACAAACAAACATTCTTTACTTTTAAAACAAAAATAAAAATTCGTATTTTTTATTTAAGACCTAAAATGCAAATTCTTTACAAAGTTGATAATTCGATTACTCAATTTAAGTCAAAATTTTCATTCTAATAATTGGGTTAATTAAAAATCAACTAAAATTAATTCAATTTCTAATAAATAAAATGTGTGATATGTATATCCAATAATTTAATTATTTTTTATTTTATTTTATTTTAACTTTGATATTTAATTTATAGTTGAAACTTTTTAGTTTTTCTTACTCATAGTAATCACATAATATATTGTTTAATATATTGTTAAGTACTAAATGTACGTGTATTTAAATATGTAACTAGACTATGCTATATATGAAATAAACTACATTAGAAAAAGTTAGGGCACGGATTAATTTTGAATTGTAACTGCCAAAAATTGAAATTCAATTCATTTTTCTTACATTGATAATTTTAATATTAATTATAATGATAGTTAAAATATAAGTTAATTACATAAAAGTTATGTGAGAAGGTTAGTTAAACTCTAGTTTCTATTATAAGCTTCATATCCAGGAAATCACTTTGAGGAAGTTGCTTTCTGGAGACATTCCTTGGAATAATGATTGGAGATTGAATTAAAACATCTCAAACATGATTAATTGTGTCATCCATTATTATTTAAATCTGTTGGAGTCATTATCATTTAAGACCCTGCAGATGCATATATTCTATACCAGTGGTTAGGAGTTACTTTTAAGCTACTCCATAATCAGCTTCCGATGTTCAAAGCCTCCACAAGTTCAAAAGCGCGTTTTCTGTGAGAGTGAAGAAATTTGGTGAAGGTGTATGTGTATGTATATGTAACAGTTTAACTGAACCCACCAACTAGAATAAAACTTCTTAACCAACAAAAAGAAGTGAGTTTTAAGGTATTGAATGTTCACACATGTTTCGGTTGACATATTTAAGTGAAGCTACCTTCTGTCTTCTTCTTCCTTTCGGGGAAATCTCACATTCTCTGTACTCACTTTCAGCCATACTTTTGCATAATTAATGTATATCCAAACACAGCTTAAACAAATTCTGTATGGGAGTGGACTTAACCTACTACAATTACCCTTTTGTTTCTAGTGGTTTTTAATGTCTTTGTGTCGGGTAATTAATTAATTAATTAAAATCTCAATTAGTGTACACTTAATTTACTTGCATTAAACTTGGTTCGTTTCTCATCATGCAAAATCACATGGTCTTGATATATTAATATTGAGCCATGCCTTGTAAGAAGGCCAAATGTGCATAACACTCTGAATAAATAACAGATGTGGATTCTCATGCTCACTTGTGTCTCTACATAAAATCCTGATGACAAAAATTTATTATTATTAGAACACGTTTAGTTTTTTAAAATTAGAATAGTTACAAAAGTACATAAAATTGAGATTTGAAGAAACCACTCGTTTCGTGGTCTGCAAAAAGCAATTTGTAAGAATAGATTTTATTCTTTAATAATCCGTACTATATAATCACATGTTAACGATTGTACTTTATGCTGTGCAAGTTTGTTCGAAATTGATGTGAAAAATAAATTCATTTACATGTTGGACATTTTCTTTAACTTCACTCAAAACATTAGTACCTCCAATATTCAAATTAATGGTGAGTATAATGTATGGTCACATGCATAGATTAAAATGCAATAATTGCTTTTAACGACCTCCGAAAGGTTGAAAAGCCAAAATCTGTACGTCCACTTTATCTCCGTCTTCATTTGCGACATAAACTCAAACTCTTTTGTTAAGTTTCATCTTGTTTTGAGCGTGGATAATTATATGATTTTATAATCGTAAGTTATGTGCAAAATAATTAAATATATTTAAGTTGGATTGAACTTATCTTTTAAGTAACATAACTCATTTTTTATTCAGTTAGATTGAATAATTTAAAAAAATATTTTTAAAACTCAAATAAAATAAATTATCATAAAAAGAATAAGTAAAGAAAAAGTATATTGCTACCTAGAAAATTAAATCATTTTTATCTCTATATTTTGGAAATAGAATAACTACTAACTATATGAGACAAAATTTTATTTTGGTTTTTAATGTATGCCATTTAACAGAGGATTTGATTCAGTTTTAAATTAGTTTTGGTTCTGAAAAATTACAACACAATTGAATGATCCAAATAAAACTTTTCTACAAACGAAATGGTTAGAGAAGAAAGATAAACATATGTTACAGATATAATTATAAATTTAAAGATTAAATATATTTTCACTGTAAATGAAAATTTGTGTTTAGTTCTTATACTAAATTTTCAAATATTAAATCTTTATATTTTATGAAAGTTAATATAAGACCTAGAGATTATATTTTAATTTATTATACAATCACGATTAAATACTTTATCATTTAACTTAGAGGCTAAATGTATTTTTTTCATAATAGTTTAGGGAAAAAAAAAAACTTAACTCTAAACTTTTATACGATCATTATATTTGCTTTGAAATAAGAATATCTTATATCACCAGCATTCATACCAAATACGAAATAATTCACTTAAAAAATTTCAAAATAATATTTTTTGGTATCTTACAGTACATAATTAGTAACATATGTAAGCTTGCTATAGTTAAATAATGTCTTACACAAATAGTACAAAGTTTAGGTTCCCATAATTAGAGGTAGTTAAATCTAGTTTACACCGAATTACGCATCTTTGTGTTTGGAAAGCTTAATAGTTTGGTCATGATCCAAGTGTAGACGTTCACGACTCATCTTATCTCACTAACTCAGTCCAGTCCACATTAACAAATTTGAATTTGAAATTAGTCCAATGTATCTGAAGACAAATTCAAGTTATATTTTAGGTCACTTCAACTAAGATCAATGTCCCATATTCTTTTAAACATACATGTTGAAATAGTTATGTATTAATAAACAACTTATATATTAATTTAATAAATAATGTGTTATTTAATGTGAAGTTGTATATTACACACATAACTTAACTATCGTTATACAATATCTATTGTTATGATTCAGTGAAATTAAAAGTGACATAAGAAAACAACAAATAAAGTTCTCATTTGATCTTGTTCCACATATTGTCTGATTTGAACTAGGTAGGGTTCAAAATGAAATGAGTGGTCATGTAACAAATTTAAAATTAGGTAGCTAGAGACAGAAAAATTTGTCCCAACATGTTTCATGAACAATCTAAGTCTAAGGTTGGTGTAACTTGCAAAAAAAGTTTTTTTTCTCACTCTCTGGTTCACTCACTTTTCATTGTTTTTTGATTATTCCTTATTTATCTTTATATATCTATTGTTAGTGGGTCTATTTGTTGGTTGGTTGTTCGGTGCTTCGTTGTTTATTTCTTACAAGTTGATGTCTTGGTATATGTGGGAAGTGTTCATAAAAGTAAATGTTGGTAAATGAATTTGAGCGTCTGAAATTTTGGTTGTTTCTAGTTTGTGAGAGCAGAAGTGGGAATGAGAGTTTTGGTAGAAAAGGGTGTGGATAGAGAATTCTAGGCCCATTACTACATAAATACAAAACATAGGACTGCTTCTTCCTGCACCCCATCTTTACTTTAAAACTTCCCTCTTGCTGGATTAATAAACCCTATTAACTAACTAAACTAACAGCATTGATGTGCTTTTCAGAATATTATATTATTGTAAAAACTATCCTCTTTATTCGCACTCGTCTTCAAATGCCATGTTATAGTTATGTTTACCAACACCCCTAATCAAATATTTGAAAAAAAAAAATCTGATAATAACAACATAATTACATATTTATTTAGTGGGCTGGGGGAGGCCTCTTCCTCTCTTACACTACTAGAGAATCAATTTTAATGTGGGGTCTTCTCCCTGTACCTCCAACATTTCTTCTGTATCCCAAAAAAGACTCTTATATCCTTATTTATCAGAGTGGGTGAAAGTCGTTAGGACACAGTAAATTTCATTTACTGCGTCACCAACCTCCTACACCCCCAACTATTTTGTGCTCGCGTTGCGTTTCGTTTCTTGTCCAGTGCTTTCTTGCTCTCATTCTCTTCTGTGTGGTCCGTGGTCCCTGAGATTTTCTGTCCTTCATTCATTCGTTCATTGTCGGTGGTGGTCCCTCTGGTGTGTATCACTTTTTTTTTTGTAAGGAATGTTTTTTATTTTGTCGTTGTCTTTAGCATTGTGTTTATTGTGATCGAAGGTTATTTGATTGGTGGTTGTTTGAAAGAAGGTCGTTTTGGGTAACTGCGTTGTCTTTTCCCATCCAGGTTAGCCTTCTTACCAGCTTCTTACTAGCTAAAGTTTTTTTCTGTTTGCTTGTGAAGTGAAACGGAATTTGTTTTCTGTTTCATAAACTATATAACGCGTTTCAAACTTTTATCAAACGGAATACAAAAGCCGTTTCTCCAAAAAAATCAAAATTTATGGGAAACGGATTACAGAATCCGTTTCATAACACTGTGAAACGAATTCCGTAATTCGTTTCATAAAAAAGTTTGCGAATTTTTTTATGAAACAGATTACAGAATCCGTTTCATAAACACGAAACGGATTCCACAATCCGTTTCCAAAAAAAAAAGTTACCAAACGGATTTCACAATCCGTTTTTGAAAAAAAAAATTAAAAAGGAAACGGATTCCAAAATCCGTTTCCTAAAAAAAAATCCTTTTGCTTTATGCATCTGTGATTACTAAATACACCACCTCACAAATACATAATAAGCTTACATGTCTCGTTGCCACTGAAGAGAAAGAACACTACGTAGAAAGAAATTGTTACTTGATTTTTTTTTCTTACTTTTTTTTTACATTTTTTTCTTACTAACTATAATTAATGCATTTTTTTCTTATTTTTTGTTCTACCAAATTCTTAATTTCTTTTAACCTCAATATTTATTGACATTCTTTAAATTAATAGTTATTTAATTTTTCAAAAGATATAAAATATGAAAAGTGCAGAAAAAGGATGCAAATAGTAATCTGATAGGCCAGCGATGAAGAGGTCGTAAAAAATTACCCAAACGGATTCCACAATCTGTTTAGCAAAAAAAAAACAAAAAAAATAACCAA
>Ga0214542_1003364_pt1 | contig 32717 bp, 26 predicted proteins | sample CNSS1metaG_FD_160096 | JGI IMG/M metagenome (GOLD analysis project Ga0214542, IMG submission 160096) | Root nodule microbial communities from cowpea collected in UCLA plant growth center, Los Angeles, California, USA - CNSS1 | ecosystem: Host-associated > Plants > Roots > Nodule | place: USA...
ATATATATGTGTGTGTGTGTGTGTGTGTGTGTGTATATGAATATTTGGGATTGATGCATATGATATATGGTGATACTTGTGTGCGCGTATGATAAAGCCATCTAAATTGAGATTGTACAAGGGAGTCGTATTGATTTCTGGAAGCCTATATTCTTGATTGTGGATATGCATAATTATAAGAGTATGATTGATTTTACTTTGTTCTAGGTGCTTAAAATCCATTACTGTGCAAGTACTGGTGTAGCGCCTGGCGATGGTGTTTGACCGCCAAGCGATAGCTACAAAACTAGTGGGGTATTGGCGGCACGTGTCCCCCGCTAGGCGGTCTGGAAGCGAGTTTCGCATGGCGACTCCGGAGCAGTGCCAGGCGATGATACAAAGGCATAAGCTTTGTTTGCTTTGGATGTGCATGATATACAAAGCTTTGGTGATGCCTCGAAGGTCGACTTGTTGGGTTCCTTGAGTTGTGGCTCGGAACGTATCCCCTGAGTTGTGGCTCGGGATAGGGGTTAAACAGGTGGCATTCCTCGAGTTGTGGCTCAGAATGACATCTCTTGAGTTGTGACTTGGGATGGCAAATGAACACGAGGAACTCTTGAGTTGTGGCTCGGGTTGGCGAGTGTTGTTGGTGTGAGTGTGCGTGTTGTGGCGCATACGGATGGGTCTAGTTAGATTGCCCTCCTCAGTATTAAGCTGACAATTTTGGCAATCTTGGGACGTTATGAATGTTATTCGTACTGGGAACTCCACCTAGCGTTACAGAGTGTGGTCTGTAGCATGGTTTCCCGCACGTGCTCTACCAGTTGTGGCTGGTAGGTGTGGCAGCAAGACATCTTGACGTACTCATCAAAAGACGTAGAACACGGGTAACATGGTGGTGGCCATGGGACATGAAATCATAGGATGAAATTCCTTTGGTGTGCTTGTAATGATATATATGTTTATGTATGTATGTATGTATGTATGTATGTATGTATATATATATATATGTATATTGTTTAACTGTTAGCTCACCCTATCTGCTTGTATTTGACGATGATCGTGTATGTGGTACACGAGAGCAAATGATGTTGCAGGTGGATCTGGTGAGGCATAGAGCTGAAGCGTGGCTAGCTTGGGGAAATTTCTACATAGTTTTATTACTACTTTAAGAATTTTGAGAATTTTGTAGTCATTGGATTTTGGACATAACCTTGTAGTTCAAGTTTTTTTTTATAAATAATGGAATTGAGGTATTTTATGATGAATTAAATGTTTTAAATTTTGCACGTTATTGGGAAATGCAGTTTAAATAAATGATGGTTATTTATTATTTTTTTATTTTATTATTTAAATCTGTAATATCTGAATGGGATGTTACAATACTCATTTTGATGCAATTTAGCAGAGTTGAAAATCCTTCTAATGTGTTTTGATCTATACCAACTCCCCCTGTTTAGTTTTATAGAAGTTTACTTTCAATCCTTATGTTATTTTAAAGAAACAAAAGATATTTTTGATTGTCATTATACTTTGAGTTTCATCTTGACACATAAACAAAGTATCATCCATAAATTATGACATATTCACCTTTATTTCGTTCTTCCGAACCTATATCCCTTTAAGTTTATATTTTGAACCACTTGTCTAACTAATCTAGCTAAACCTTCTACCACAATTAAGAATAAAAGCAGGACTAATGGATCTCCTCGTCTTAACCCTTTAGTTGGTATAAATGTTTTTGTTGAGCTTCCATTCACTAACACAAAGATTGAAGCAGAGTCCAAACATCCTATAATTCACTTAATCCATTTGGGATTAAATCCTAATATTTCCATCACGTAAGATAGAAATTCCAAATTTATTCAATCACAAGCTTTTTCAAAATATACTTTTATAATGACCTCACTGTCTTTTCTATTTAATTTCATCCACCACTTCATCGGCAACAACTACATTGTCCAATAATTCTCTTCCTTTAGTGAAAGCTAACTATTTTATTGGTAAACTTATGTAAAACCTTCATTTTATTTGAGAGAATTCTAGATATTATCTTGTACACACTACTAACTAATTGTATAAGTCTTCATTCATTTAAATCTTGTGGATTTTCTACTGTATAGGTATAATGTAATGAATGATGCATTGCAATCCCTTGGTATTTTTCTCTCTCAAGAAAGTAATTTACTAATCCGAACTCCTAACATCACCCTTGTGTTCATTCACATGTTTCTATCCAATTAGATCTAGATTTTTGTTTCTGAATAGTCTCTATTTTTTTTTTCAATAATCAAATAATTGTTTTCTCTTTATCTTACTTTGATTGCCTAGGTCATGTTCTTCATCCCATTTTTCTACATTGCTTATATCTGAAATATTTGATTGGTCAAGTTTAGGTGTCCGACCCTTTTGAAAATTGTTTGAATTGATTGAAAATGTTAATATTAATCTTTGAAATTGAAATTTCTCTTTTGTATAACTTGATGTCCAATTTGGAGGTGTTATGCTATCAAATGTTTGGGAAGTTGAAGTGCATGGATTACTAGTTGTGCGTGTTTATGAATAATCGTTCCATTATAAAAATGTTTTAAGAAGTAAATAATTGTAATAAAACTTAGGTGGTGACATAAAAGTTTGAGTTCACAGTTTAGTGTTCAGCTCAATTCAAATATTAAATTGTTGTAGTAAATCGTGATCACCTAATAAATATACTGGAGTGAAAAAAAAAAAAAACGTGCCACTTGTAAAAAAGTTTCCAATATTCTCGTGTAGACCTTATTTTCTGTCATGCTAAAAAAATATCCCGAAACAATAATTGTGTGATGAGAGTGACCCAATCGCATATGCCCACAGTTCCTTTTTGATTCCATGAAGTCCCCCCATCAAAAGAAGAATATCCATAGTTAGAGTCTCTTGCGTCTTAGATTCCTCCCTTTGCACCCACTCACACACGTTCTCTCTCTTCCTTCCTTGCACAACCTACAACTTACCATATAATTAACCCAAGGCTGTAACTTTATATTATTCTTCTCACGCATTTGCAATCATCATGAACAACTCTACAACGTTGTCTCTCTCTATAAATCCTTCTCTCTCTCCTCCTTTTCCTTCACCTGCCACACTCATCACAACCCCCTCTTCTTTTTCCACATTCCGTCAGAATTCTTTGAGATTTGCGTTTTATCGATCCTTTGGGTCAAAACCCATTGCTTCCTTTTGCAGAAAAGCAAGATTGTGCTCTCTTCAGGGGTCATCGAGTGCGAAAAGTAGAAAAAGTTTCGCGCTTGGAGCCACCGAAATGACTATAGCAGAGGATTGTTTGTTGGAGGCAGTGGAGGAGGAAGAGGGTCCTCCTGATTTTTCTCTGCTTGATCCTGAGAGCAATTCGAGGCCTCGTAGAATTGCTCTCTTCGTTGAGCCTTCTCCTTTTGCGTGAGTTGATTTCTTATCTGAATCTGCAATGTGCGCTGTTTGTATGTAGAAATCTAACCATAATGCAACCCCTTCTCCTTATTTAGTGTTTTTCTTTTAAAGATGAAATGCGGGAGTTGGGTTAGGACAGCGTTGAATTTTAGTTTCTGATGCAGCTGACTAGTCTTGTTCTGATTCAGTATTGACTTTATGGTTTTTGATGAATTTGCTGCTGACCATTAAAAGATCAGATGGATTTGAATTTGGTTTTCGTGGACATATATTTTTTTGTTTTAATAGAAATAGAAAGTTTTTGTTTTATAATGCTTTTTTTAATCATTTTTTTTTTATGATTTAACTAAGCTAGCTTTGTCTATGCATGTTTAGGAATAACCTTTTACTAGGTTAAAACTAATTCTTTTGATCACCATCATAAACGTGCTTCTGAGCTGTTTTCTGCTTATTTGGAATGTAAAATTGGATGTTTTGCAACTTATGAATGCTTGAGTGACCTGACATAAGGTTTAGGTAAAGTTGGTGGGTAATTAACCTCACATGTTTTCTACTTTGTGCGCATTACATTCCCAATAAGTTCTGTGATAAACATTCAGTTTAAATTGAAGAAGAGGTGTTCCTGTTCCCTTCCACAGCAGACACCACACATCAATAGTACTAAGTGTAATGCAATATCTATTTTGCAGATATGTCTCAGGATACAAAAATCGTTTCCAGAATTTTATAAAATACCTTCGTGAAATGGGAGATGAGGTAACTTTTCTTCCCTGTTGTTTACTCATGTCCTGTATTTTACTGTGACACAGTAAAGCAAATGTTTGGCATTATTGGTGCATGTTGTAGGTAATGGTTGTGACAACACATGAAGGAGTACCCAAGGAATTTCATGGAGCCAAATTAATTGGATCGCGAAGGTTGCGGCCTTTGACTTCTTTAGTTTTGTTATAATATTTTTGCTTTTAGGCCATAAGGAACTTGAATTTATGTTTCTTCATTGTTGTCGTTCAATGCTTAAATTTATAAATGGCCATCGTATTCATATAGATTTTAGATTCCATATATTTATTCATATTCATAAGTTTTTAAATTTGACTTTTATACTCAAAATTAGATTTTAGAACGGTCTTATTTAAAAGCTAATGTTCTTTGAAAGTTATGGTTGCTACCACTGTCATTGTTTTGAACTAATAGTCTTAATTTAAAAAAAAAAAAAAAAAAACAATTGTAAAATGCAGCTTCCCCTGTCCATGGTATCAAAAGGTACCCCTTTCTTTAGCACTTAGTCCAAGAATAATTTCTGCAGTTGCTCAGTTTAAGCCAGACATAATACATGCATCATCACCAGGCATAATGGTTAGTGTAAAATTCCTCTATTTCTTTATTCGTTATCTACAGCATTGGAAAGAACAATGTTGTTGTAAAAACTCATTTATATCATTATTGAGGCTGGTTGAATTTTCAGGTGTTTGGTGCCCTTATCATCGCAAAACTGCTAAGTGTTCCTATTGTCATGTCCTATCACACGCACGTACCAGTGTAAGTTACATATTTTAGGTTAGTTTGGATAAATTTCTCATTCATTAAAACCAACTTGCATTTCAAGTTTGGAGAAGTTTTTATTGACATCGTTTGGAAAAGTTAGATGACAAAACTTGTAGAAAAAATTGAATTGGTTAATTTGATTCATTTTATCTCTGTATTCTCTTCTCTTCTAAGGACTAGTTGAAGTTTATGCAAACCGAACATTACTCACATTTCATATTTTCTGAATGTATTCACATTTTCGACGCTATGATGTTTATACTTCAGATTGAATCGTCTACTCATTGTGATTGACCTTAATATTTTTCCAGATACATTCCAAGATACACCTTTAGCTGGTTGGTGCAACCCATGTGGTGGGTCATAAGTATGTATATGCGCTCGTGGTTTCTTTTTCTCACTTTGACTCATTATTGTGAAATAACATGATTTTACTGTTATACACAGAATTTCTGCATACAGCAGCTGATCTTACTCTGGTGCCATCAGCTGCCATTGGAAGGGATCTTGAAGCAGCTAGAGCAACAGCAGGTGAACTCAAACACCCTTATCAAGTGATTTCTTGGAGCTGTGCTCTGTTAACATGAGCTGAGCAATAACATTTCTTTATGAACCTTTGTCAATGCTGCAGTCTTTTTGTCTTTAACTCGAATCTTCTGTTGATGTCCAGCTAACAAGATTCGTCTTTGGAACAAGGGTGTTGATTCTGAAAGTTTCCATCCACGATTCAAGTCTCATGAAATGAGACTAAGACTGAGGTACTGACCATTTGTCATTTTCATGTTTCCGGAGTTTGACATTCAATGGTGTTTCCACTTATTCTAAATCTTGTTTCATACAGCAATGGTGAACCTGATAAGCCCTTAATAGTTCACGTGGGACGGCTGGGAGTCGAGAAGAGTTTAGATTTTCTCAGAAGGTAGAGAACATTGTGAAAATTTCAGAAAACATGAACGTATGATTTTGCAGTCCATCAAGTGGAACACTGTCGAAAAATTTTCGTTAGTTACTAATGTCCTGAAGCTTAAAGATGGTTAGAACTTTTTGAAGATATGTTTTATAAATTTTTCTTTAGAAAAGTTCCTGTTTGTTTCTTCTGTTTCTCAGTTCTTTAGAGTCCATGCCAAACCATTTGATGAATATTTATCATATGTAAAATTAATATTTGTATCCTTCGTTTTCAAATTTAAACATGTTTTGGCAGTCTCATGGATAGCCTTCCTGAAGCACGAATTGCCTTTATCGGAGATGGACCATACAGGTGACTTGTGATGTGTCCTTGTTTTCTTTTATCTACATCAATTAATTTACTTTGATCCCTTTTGAATAAACTTTTAGTATGGACTAATAGAAAAAGAAAATAATAGGTAAAATGAAACAAACCATGTCAGAATTTAAAATTAACTTATGTACTTCAAGGTAGACACTTAGACGAGAGTTTATAGAAAATTTGACTCTTGTTTCATCCCTGCCTATATCATAATTTCACTGAAATGATGAAACATTATGATCTCCTATTTTAGGCATATTTTATTAACATGAATTCGAAACTCACAGGGAGGACTTAGAGAAACTGTTTGAAGGCATGCCAGCAGTCTTCACTGGAATGCTGGGAGGGGAAGAACTATCTCAAGCATATGCAAGTGGAGATGTGTTTGTTATGCCTTCGGAGTCAGAGACACTTGGCCTTGTTGTTTTGGAGGCCATGTCATCGGGGATCCCTGTGGTTGGAGCACGTGCTGGTGGCATCCCAGACATAATCCCTGAAGACCAAGATGGAAAAATTGGTTTCCTCTATACTCCAGGTGATCTAGAAGATTGTTTGAGCAAACTGAAACCTCTTTTGGATGACAAAGACTTGAGAGAAACAATGGGAATAGCTGCACGTTTGGAGATGGAGAAGTATGATTGGAGGGCAGCCACTAGAAAGATTCGCAATGAGAATTACAATGCTGCCATTTGGTTCTGGAACAAGAAAAGGGCTCAACTATTGAGACCATTTCAATGGTTGGCAAAACGGATTTTCCCATCATCTCCTGATCAGGAAGGAAACTCACAGGGCTGTTGATGCAAAGAAAATGCTTCTTTCAAGCTTTGGATGGTTCCATAAATAAATGATTGAATTGCTTTGGCATTAAGTAAGCGTTGCATAGGATAGACGTGTGGTTGGTTGTGTAATGCATTCATTGGATTGATGTATATATGGGATCAAAATTATGGATTCTGCCTTGTAGAGTAGGTTAAAGGCTTACTTTCATGCATATTGAGGTAATGGATAGTGTAAGATACATATGATGCAACTAGTTAAGGAAGAATCCATTCATGTTTTAGAGCACAAACCCGCAACAACATACTAGAAAATTAGTAATTAACTAAAAAAAAATTACAATTATTAGTAAGATCTAATATGCATGTTAAAAAAGTCATAAGACATGCAACTATGTGTCAAAGTGTAGTTTTCATTACTTGAAATTGAGTTTTTATTGTTTCCCATGTGAAGACAAATTAGTTATTTTATTGGTGGGCAAAAAATTTCATTTTTGTCAATTTGATCTATTTTTCATCTAATTCATTTAAAATTCATTTTATTAAACTTGGATTTTAATATAATTTACATCTTATATTTTTTTTTTATTGGATATCTATTCTTTTAATCCAAATTTTCAAATATGGAAAACTTAAATTTTCAATCTAAATTTTTAGTTGGTTCAAGCTGAAGCTCGATAAAGGTCAATATGGACTGACCAAGAAGAAAGGTCGAGAAGGATCGACTTAGGTCGAGCTCGAGACGAGCTGGCTCAGGCCAAAGGTCGAGACAAGCTGGCCTCGAATGAAGGTCGAGATAGGTCAAGTCAACCCAAAGGTTGAGATATCCTGGGTCAGATTGAAGGTTTAGATGGGTTAGGTCAGGCCAAAGGTCAAGATAGGTTTGGGCGAAGATCGAGATAGGTCGGGCAGGGTTGAAGGTCGAGATGGACCTAGTCGAAGTTTGAGACGGGTCAGGTCGAGTGGAAAATCAAGACGAGTCAGCATGGGTGATAAAGCCTTTTTGCTGCGTAAAAGACTCGGTCAAAACCAATTTCTCCTTAAAAATGTAGTATAGGGAGAACCTTGGGAATCAATCTGTGGACATGGCTAAAGTCAAATGCAATATTTGTGCTTGAATTGTGGTGGGGAAATGTATTCAAAATCAACACTTAAACACAGAAAATTCAAAATCATCAAAAAATGATATGAACTACACATGAATGCATGACTTGCAATGCACAAAATGGTAGGGAATGATGAATTAGATAATCATAAATGTTCAAAACATGTTTAATGATCAAAACTAGGCTAATGCAATAGTTAAATTAATCCAAATTCATCAAACTCAAAATCTGCCAAAAGCAAGAACATGTTCATGAGCAAAGTGCATGGTAACGTCGCATTGGGATCTTTTAGTGATCTAATTGAAAATGTAATGATGTAGAATGATTATAAATGATCTTAATTGCATTTAGAAACTGGAATCACTCGATTTGGTGCACTACACGCAAAGTTCCCAATTTCATGAACCCTAATTCCCAAATTTGAGCAGAAACGCGATTTCGATCATTTCAACCAACTCGTGCAATGAGAATTCAATTAAATATACAAAACGCTCCGTCATGATATAGTGAATGAAACCCCCCAAATCAATTTACATCAACAATCCTTAAAATCACGCAATCATTGAATTATGCAGAAACATGAATTGATGAAATGTAGAAATTCGAATTCAGTAATTCATGCAAGGAAATGCGAAATTGATTATTCAAATCGCTTGGGAAACATTAAAGGACGGTGAACGAAGCTCAAGAACAAATCAAAAAGCTTAAATCGCGTGGAATTCAAATGGAACAATGGTTATGAGTGAGTGTGAATGAGGAAAAATTGCAGAACATGTGAATTGATGAAATAGTGATGGAATTGGGTGTGTGATGGCTCGAAATGCTTGGGAATCATCCTAGGAGTGTGCATGAATGTACGAAACTCAAAATGATTAAGAAATGAGTGAGAAATTCAATGAAATAGTAAGTATGTGTGTGTGTGAACGTGAAAATGGTGCAAAAATGGGGTTTTGGTGATTTGGTGGCAGAAACTCAAAATTAAACTTGAAAACAGTTAAAGAAACTTACAAGTGATGTGTGTGAAGTGGTGGAATTAAAAGAAACTCGAAATTGTAGCAAGAGTGCAATGAAACTACCATTGTCTTGAATCCAACCCATTGGTCTTTTGGACACACTAATTCATAGGTCTGGTTCCAAAAGTTAGATTTGGTAAGGTAGGTGGAGTTCAAGCTCAAAAAGTGGTAGCCAAGGTGGTAGTTTAGTGAAAAATGATGATGACCATTATGGAACCATAGACCAAATGAATAGTACTGAAATTTTCATTCATTAAAGTTCAAATCCATATTACAATACCAAAAATAAGTACAAGGAGTTGCCCCAACCTTCCTCTCACCAAGGCTTGAGCTATTCAAGCTTCCAAAAAAAATAAAAAATGGAGTGAAAATGGGTGATTTTTTAGGGAATTTCGGGTTAGCTGCATGAGGTGGTGTGATGTTGTCAAAAACTCCTCTCCATTTTTCAGAGAATGTGCAGAAACGTGTTGGAAGGCTGTTGGGTCGTGTCCCTATGCCACCTCCCCAAATCTACCTTAAAACCTACCCTACACTAAATCATTTATCACCAATTCATCTCAAACTCCAATTGCAACCCCCTCTAAGATTTTTGGCAATTTCAAGGCCCAAACTAGTCACATTTAGTGTCCTAAAGTGCTCCAAATGATTGGCTCCTTATTTGGGGTCCAAATGGCAAAAGTCAACTCTAAGGTCAAACATGCCAATTGTTCCTGTAGAGAACAAACAAGATAAGTTAGGCACAAGCGTCACCTTACCCATGTACTCCGCTATCTCCTCAGTTGGCCTCTTCCCGGTTGATACATGTCGGCTTGGACCCAGGAGGGGTTACCTGCAGAAGGGACTCCGAAGCTTAAGTGAGTCAAAGCTCTCAAAGGTCAAACCAGGTGATTAATGGAGTAATGAATGCGTACCTTTAATTACTGGGGTCCACGTGTATTTATAGAGTATTAATTATGTCTGGTTATGCCATGGGCCGGGCCCTGGCTTGGGCTCTAGTTTGGGCTGCAGTGGGCCTAGTCCTAACCCAGGCCCTTAGATTTGATTATTGTGGGCTTATTGAACATAAGGGGGGTTTTGGTAGGCGTGTTAAGGTACTCAGCCTAAACCGACTACTTCCCTTGATAGTTGTTCTTCTGGATGTTATCGGTTCAGGCCGGCTAGGCTTAGACTGGCTTAGCCTAGGTCGGTTACCTGAATGTTTTAGCGTATAGGTATGACGATCGTTTTACTATTATTTCGTTAAGTTGGCTTGGTGTGGTACACCACTTTTGCACACTTCATGCTTTTCCAATGCGCAGCGCCCTCTCAAATTTTTGGCAATCCCAAGGCCCAAACAAGTCACATTTAGTGTCCTAAAGTGCTCCAAATGGTTGGCTTTTGATTCGGGATCCAAATGCAAAAGTCAACTCTAAGGTCAAACATATCACTTTTGCACATTTCATACTTTGCAACCAACTTGACCTTGCTACTATGTGAACACCTAAGCCTTCTAATCTTCAATTAAGCCTTGCCTAAGGATAGAGGACCTCCAAATTGATCAAAAGCTCAAGTGAAAGGATTAGCTCTACCTAGACACTACTTGAACAACTAAGCTAAAATGACTAAACATGAAAACTATGAATTTTGCTCAATTGGCCCTAAACCTCAAATTTAGGTGTTTGTTCACTACTAATTTGGAAATACTGAAGTTGCTAAAGTTAAGTAGTGGTAATTTGATCGCCTAACGACAACAATATTGTAAGGCCCGTTAAGATTGCTCCTTATCTTTCAGCCCTAAACTAAAAGGGTTGCCCTTGTAAGTGGGCCTAAGGGCTGGTCCAGTAGATAAAAATCAATCTTAGTTGCCCTAAGTCTCATTTTTCAATTCATTTTAGAGAACCTAAGACTGCAGCCGTCAACCCCCTCCGCTAGGGTTTGCTTCCACTGTCACGTTGAGCTAAGAGGACTTGTACTCCAGTAAGTAACCTTCCAAACCGTGCTTGTAGCTCTGCTACGATTACGCTGGGTAACTCATTCTTCCCCTGTTTCTCTTTTCTTTCCAGTACCTGGAGTCGCCCCTTGTGTTGTCGTTCTCCGCTGTTTAGGGGTCGAGATCTCGTGCTTGTCATTTTCTAGGTAGGGAAGCTAAGACCTTACTCATATGCCCCGTTCCTTTCATTGTTTGGCTGTTATTTCGAGTTTGTGTGGTTGGTGTGTTGTTATTTTGGTTCTGAACGCTTGAAACTATTGTATGAATATGTTGTTTGGGCTGGAGCGAGGAACTGTTGCAGGAAAATAGTGGCGAGACCTGTGAATCTCGCCCAAGCGGGCCACTCTCGCCTAGGCGAGATGAATAGGGACTCGCCCAAACCTTTTTACACGAAAGGTCGCCCAGGCGACCCACTCTTCATTTTGAGCGAGCGAGTATCTCGCTCAAGCAAGAGGGGTCTCGCCTAAGCGAGATCCCGCGTTGATTCCTAGATGCCTTTTCGAGCCCTCGCCTAGGCGAAAGGGGCTCGCCTGAGCGAGCACGTCTCGCCTGAGTGAGACCCTTCAGCCTGAGCGAGGTGTTGGGCGAGACAGTGCTTTGTTTGGATGCTTGTTTATTCTTGGATGATTGGAATTGTTTGGGTATGATTGCTATGATGAGATACATGTACATATGTATATATATATATATATATATATATATATATATATATATATATATATATATATATATATATATTTATATATTTATATTATATATATATATGCCTAATGGATTGCTATGTATGCGTGACATGATTCATGAATGGTGAATGATGGATATTGTGGGAATTTGGCATGTGAAATGAATGAGTGGATTGGAATTAAAGTAACATGGTATTGATATGAGATGAGACCCTAGATTCATGGGGTGGTGATTACCAGTGGTATGGATTCAAAATGTGGTACGTTTGAGGAATAAATTCCAGGGGTTGGTATGAAATTGCAAACATGATTTAATGTGCTCATACTGCTGATTTATGATTGTTGGTCTGTGTCAGCGTGTAATTCCTTGGGGTCTCTAGGTGAGACCTCCGGTGTTGCGCTTCAGTGGTCGGGACGTAATTCTATGGCCCATGTTAGTGGGTGTCCATGGTGGTGCCCCATCTGTATAACTAGGTAAGGATTCAAGGTAAGGTTGCATCCTGACACTCTAAGGAGTCAGTTAGTCTCACCTAGAGCGGACTGGCTCCTGTGGTGCGCAGGAGGCCTGAAATCTTCTAAGGGCTAACCTTGTGGTGATGGAAATTGATTTATTGTAACACTGTAACACATAGCTCGGGGGTGAGCAGAGGTATCCACCACAAGTGCAAGCATCCGCTGAATCCGACCAAGTTATATGTATCTGGATGAGTCGAGTCGAGTCGAGTCGTAGTGTATTGCCTGATGAGTCATAACATGCTTGGTTGAAGTGAGTGTATGATACTGTGAAATTATATCAGACTTGATGGATGAAACCTTTTGTGCGTTAGCTTACCCTACTTTTGTTGTTGTGTGTTCTGCTGTGTGGTACTCTCTCTTGCGATGATCATCAACTTGTTGGTGTGTGCAGATGCGAGGAGCAACCGCGGACAACAAGGAGGTGATGGTTCCGCTGCATGATGTGCATGGGCTGGATCTTGTTTTTTTCCTTTAGGGCTTTGTCCCATGTATCATGTTATGCTTTATTTTCTCTACCAGTATGGATTAGACTTTTCAACTATATTTTTTCGGCATCGTGTTGTGCCTAGTTTGTAAGGGTTGGGTTAAGGACCCCAAGACTGCTATATAGTATCCTTTGTGTGTGGCGCCTCTTTAATTCATTCATTTTATTTTGTTTTGTTTTATTTTATTTTATTTTATTTATTTATTTATTTTACGCATATACGTTTAATAAAGTTTGTGTTTTTTGTAGTCTTTAGTTTTCTTTTTATATATTTCAAGCAAAGTTCTTTTTTTTGTTTTGATTAAGAATTTCTTTTAAGAAACTTTTTGAGACTAGTTAGGAAAAATCTGTCTAGGAAAGACTTGGTATTTAAGTTGTCCATTGTGACACACCTCTCTTTCCTGGGAGTAGACCCAACGATATCTTAACTTATTTCTTTCTTGAAATCTCTCTCCAAAACAAGAATAGGAAGAAAAAAAAATAGAGGAACACTTTCAGGTGGACTGCATAGTGCATGACTCGGGCCAACCCGGGTCAACTCTATCAACTTGATCCAGAACTTGAAAGGAACTTGTGTAAATCACGCAGGAGACTTGAACTCAGGTGTTCTATTGAAGGAGAACCGTCATCATCTGAGCCTAGCACTGAAAGTGTACCGCTAGAATCATCTCCAGTGATTAACATATCTTCTGATCCATCACCTGAACAAAGTTTCAATAAGATAGAATGGAAGAAAGAACTATAAGAGAGTTGGCTTCACCAGATGCAGCAATTACACAAAACATGTGCATCCAACATCTGGATGGAGAATGTGAGCTTAAGTCTAGGTTAATCCATCTTCTACCTAAATTCCATGGATTAGCAAGAGAAGACCCGTACCATCACTTGAAGTAATTTCATGTTGTTTGTTCATCCATGAGACCTACAATAGTGACAGAGGAACATATTAAGCTTAAGGCTTTTCCATTTTCGTTGCAAGATGCCGCTAAGAAGTGGTTATACTGCCTTCCTCTAGGATCCATTAATACTTAGGAGACTCTGAAAAGATTATTTCTGGAAAAGTTTTTTCCAGCATCTAGAGTTGATGCTATTCACAAAGATATTTATGGGATAAGGCAACAAGAAAGAGAAAATCTTCACGAGTATTGGGAAAGATTCAAAAAGTTATGTGCTTCCTGCCCTCATCACCAAATAAACGAGCATTTCCTCATTCAGTACTTTTATGAGGGATTGAGTATCATGGATGGATAAATGATAGATGCTGCAAGTGGAGGGGCATTGGTGGACAAAACGCCAACACATGCAAGACAATTAATTGAGAATATGGCGTCAAACCATCAACAATTTACCACCAGGAGTAATTCTATAACTCTATTGAAGGAAACCCATGGATTAGAAGCTTCATATGTTGCAGATCACAAGAAAATAGAAGGGAAGTTGGATGACTTAGCGGCCACGGTAAGGACCTTGGCAGACTTACATAAAAAGCCTACCCCTTCTACCTTATGTGGAATTTGTGCTTCTAGTAGTCATCCTACTGAGGCTTGTTCTATGTTAAAAGAGACAGGGACGTTAGACTATGAACAACCTCAGGCATATGCTGCAAACATCTATGGCAATAATAGACCACCTCAGTAGCAATACAACCATGATTTGTCCTCTAACAAATACAACCCAGGTTGGACGGAATATCCCAGCCAAAAATGGGGAAATCAATAGTCTCAACTAATCAAAATTTGCAAAACCAGATTGGACAAATGGAAAATGAGCTGAATCAGATGAAGTCTCAACAAGGCTCGAGCAATTTGCCTGCACAAACTGTAATCAACCTGCGAAATGTAAGTGCTATTACTTTATGATCGGGTAAGCAAATACAAGGCCTTGGGGATGCCCAAGAAGATGAAGAAAATGACAATGAAGTTGTACCTGATAATGAAAGTGGAGGATTAGATGAAGCAACAAAAGCAACATCTGAAACACCTAAACCCAGTGATAACTCTAGGTTAGTATCTCCTAATTCTCCCTCTGAAAATTCTTCACCTTATTCTCCTCTTCCTCCCTATCCAAACCGTTTGAAACCAAAAACTTAAAAGATGGAGGAGTTAGACAAAGGAATCTTGAATACTTTCAAGAAAGTGGAGATAAACATCCCTTTGTTGGAAGTTGTAAGACAAATTCCTAAATACGCTAAGTTTCTCAAAGAATTATGTACACATAAAAGGCGTATTATGGACAAAGAGATAGTGAAAATGGGAAGAGACGTGTCTAGCTTAATTAAGAAGCCAGCAGTCAGAATGCCGCAAAAGTGCAAGGATCCAGGTATGTTTTCTATTCCCTGCATTATAGGAAGTACTAAGTTTGACAATGCTATGTTAGATTTAGGAGCTTCCATTAATGTAATGCCTTTATTAGTTTTAACTTCACTTCATCTTGGACCTCTTAAGTCTAGTAGTGTGGTCATTCAATTGGCCAACCGTAGCACAGTTAACCCTACAGGTGTCCTAGAAGATGTGCTTGTCCGTGTGGACAAGTTAATTTTTGGTTAAAATACTCCATTGGTACTCGTTTTTGTACCAAAATCTCAATTTGGTCCTCGTATTTTTATTAGTCTCAATTAGGTCCTCAATTTTGTAAATTAGTATCAATTAGGTCCTTTCCGTTAGTGTAGAACTAACACCGTTAAGTAGGTGCCACGTGTTAGCTCCTCATTTTTTTGAATTTTTTAATATATTTTTTGAATTTTTTAATTTTTTTTAAATTTTTTAAATTTTTTTTTAAAAAATATTTATGCCACGTGTCATGTTTGTAGTGTGTCACGTGTCAATCTAATATGGTGACACGTGTCAAATTATTGTATGAATCTCAATTTAGTCCTCATATTTGTTAATTTGATTTGATTTCAATCCCAAATTTTTTTTAAAATTTTTAATTTCATGTGCTCCAAATTTAGACAAAATTTAATTTTTATATAAATGTAATGATGATACTTTTATTACAAGTGATATTTCTATTACATATTTTTAACAATATTTATTTTATTTAAATTTATATTTTACATTAAACCTTATTTCAATTTTATTTTAAAATTATAAATATATAGATTAATAAATTTATATTCAAAATATTTGTATAACATTCTATGTCAACAATATTTTAGATCTGGCTTAAAAATAACAATTTTATAAATTCAAATGTAAAAATTTTTAAAAAAATTCATAACAAATTAAAATGAATATATTTCAAAATTTAATATTAAATACAATTAATATTATTAAAATATTTATTAAAAATATCAATTTTAATAAAAATAATCATAACATTATATAAAATTAAAATTTGGTCTAAATTTGGAGTGCCTAAAATTGAAAATTTTTAAAAAAATTTGGGACTGAAATCAAATCAAATTAACAAATATGAGGACCAAATAGAGATTCATACAATAATTTGACATGTGTCACCATATAAGATTGACACGTGGCACACTACAAACGTGACACATGGCATAAATATTTTTTTTTAAAAAATTAAAAATTCAAAAAAAATCAAAAATTCAAAAAAAAATATTAAAAAATTCAAAAAAAACGAGGAGCTGACACGTGGCACCTACTTAACGGTGTTAGTTCTACACTAACGGAAAGGACCTAATTGATACTAACTTACAAAATTGAGGACCTAATTGAACTAATTAAAATACGAGGACCAAATTGAGATTTTGGTACAAAAATGAGGACTAGCAGAGCATTTTAACCTTAATTTTTCCTGCAGATTTCTACATCTTAGACATGAAGGATGATGAAGGAATGAGTTCAACCACAATTATCTTGGGAAGACCATTCATGATGACAGCACGTACCAAGATAGACGTGCATTCAGAATCCTTGACTATGGAGATAGGAGATGAAAAGGTGCAGTTCAATGTGCTAGAAGCCATGAAGCACCTGACCGAAGACCATTCTTTGTTTTGTATTGATTTTTGAGTAATGTAGTGAACAATTTTGCTTTTGGATTTTTGGACATTTTTTCTGGTTTTTCTTCTTCTTTGGATTTTTCTTTTTCGAATATTTTGGGCTCGATTTTAGACGAAAAAGAAAACTATAAAACAAGTGATATTGAGGACGCAGTGTCACTATTTGACACCTCTGTGGCGTCCGAGTGTGATGTTGAGGTGGCTGAAATTACCTTAGGCAGTAAAATGTTGCCATCTATGGAACAACCACCCACTTTGGAGTTGAAACCTTTACCATCTCATTTGAAATATGCTTATCTTGAGAAGGATGGAAAAATCCATGTTATTATATCTGCCTTGCTTACTGATGAGTAGGAACAAAAGCTATTGCAGGTTATCAAAGATCACAAGAGAGCAATAGGCTGGACTTTGGCAGATATTCCTAGTATTAGTCGTTCTTTCTGCATGTACAAAATACTCTTGGAGGAGAAGGTTAAGCCAGTAAGGCAACCTTAGAGGAGACTGAATCCTCAACTGATGGAGGTTGTGAAGAAGGAAGTCACCAAGTTGCTACTAGCAAGTATTATATATCCTATTTCTAACAGCACTTGGGTGAGTCCTGTACATGTGGTCCCCAAGAAATCTGGGATCACCATGGTCAAGAACGAGAAGAGTGAGAAGAATGAGTTGATTCCTACTTGTATTCAGAATAGCTGGAGGGTCTGTATTGATTATAGAAGACTAAACCAGACCACCAGGAAGGACCATTTTCCTTTACCATTCATGGACCAAATGTTAGACCGATTGGCAGGTAAGTCTCATTACTGTTTTCTTGAAGGATTCTCTGGGTATTTTCAGATTTGTATTGCCCTCGAGGATCAACATAAGACTACCTTTACTTGTCCATTCGATACATATGCTTATAGAAGATGCCATTTGGCCTTTGCAATGCTCTTGGAATATTTCAGCGATGTATGATGAGTATTTTTACAGATTTGTTGGAGCATTGTATTGAGGTTTTTATAAATGATTTTAGTTTATATGGTTCATCTTTTGATCACTGCTTGTCTAATCTTGCTAGAGTCTTGGAAAGATGTGAAGAAACTAACCTTGTTTTAAATTTTGAAAAATGTCATTTTATGGTGGAACAAGGTATAGTTTTAGGTCACGTTTCCAAGAATGGTATATCTGTAGATCCTACTAAATTGATATTATTTCACAATTGCCTTACCCCTCTTCTGTGAAAGAGGTTCGATCTTTTCTTGGACATGAAAGATTTTACAGGAGGTTTATCAAGGACTTCAGCAAGATAGCCAACCCTCTCTCCAACTTACTACAAAAGGATGTAGCATTTGACTTTGGATAGAGGTACAAAGATGCTTTTGATACATTGAAAAAGGCGCTAACCACCACTCCTATCATCCAGCCACCTGACTGGACATTACCGTTCGAGTTGATGTGTGATGCATCAAACTTTGCAGTAGGAGCGGTACTTGCACAAAGAGATGGGAAGCTACCACATGTGATATATTATGTTTCCAAAACATTGGACACAACGCAGGCTAACTACACCACAACTAAGAAGGAATTATTGGCTGTTGTGTTTGCCTTGGACAAATTCAGATCGTATATACTTGGTTCCAAGGTAATTGTTTACACTGATCATGCAGCATTAAAATTCCTTTTGAAGAAAGCAGATTCGAAGCCAAGGTTGATTAGATGGATGCTACTGCTCCAAGAGTTTGACATTGAGATTCTAGACAGAAGTGGGGCACATAACTTAGTAGCTAATCATCTTAGCAGGATTGAAAATGGAGAAGATAACATTCCCATTCAAGATGACTTTCCTGATGAAGTCCTCCTAGCATTGACTACTGTGAAAGGTATGTTTCCTGAACCTTGGTTTGCTGACATTGTTAACTATTTGGTTGTTTCTGCTATTCCTCCTTCCTTCTCCAAGTATGAAAGAACCAAAATAAAAAGTGAGGCAAAGTATTATATCTAGGAAGACCCAATCTTATGGTGCATTGGTAGTGACCAAGTCATAAGGAGGTGTGTTCCAAATATCGAGATACCTTATGTGCTTGAGTTCTGTCATTCGTCTCCTTTTGGTGGACATTATGGCACACAAAGAACAGGTAGGAAAGTGTTGGATTATGGATTATATTCGCCTACTATCTTTAAAGATGCACATAGGGTGTATGAAAATTGTGAGTAGTGCCAAAGGGCAACCAGATCCATTACAAGAAGGGATGAAATGCCTCAACAACCCATGCTATATTGTGAGGTATTTGATATTTTGGGTATTGATTTTATGGGTCCTTTTCCTCCTTCTTTTGGGTTTTCCTATATTTTGCTTGCTGTAGACTATGTCTCCAAATGGGTGGAAGCCATAGCTACAAGGACTAATGATTCTCGAGTTGTCATGAGTTTTGTCAACTCTAACATTTTCTGTAGGTTTGGGATACCACGAGCCATCATCAGTGACTAGAGGACTCATTTTTGTAATAAGCTACTTGAGAACATGTTGAAGAAGTATGGGGTGACACATCACATTGCTACACCATATCACCCCTAAATTAATGGGCAAGCAGAGATTTCGAATAGGGAGATTAAAAAGATACTAGAGAAAGTATTAAAGCCTAGTCGAAAGGATTGGGCCACAAGATTGGATGATGCACTTTGGGCACACAGGATAGCCTATAAAGAACTTATAGGCATGTCACCTTTTAGGGTGGTTTTTTGAAAGGCTTGTCACTTACCTGTGGAGATTGAACATCGGGCCTATTGGGTCGTGAAAGCATGCAATTTGGATTTGGAAGAAGCAGGGAAAGAGCGAAAACTTCAGTTGCAAGAACTAAAGGAGATTAGGCTTGCAGCCTATGAAAACTCAAAGTTCTACAAAGAGAAACCAAGAAGTTCCATGACCAAAAGCATATGGCTAGAAAGGATTTCAAGGTAGGCCAGAAGGTGTTACTATACAAATCCAAGCTTGGTCACATGAGTGGTAAGTTGCGCTCCACTTGGGAAGGACCATTCATTGTTACAGAAGTCTTCCCTTATGGAGCAATGGAGATCAAGGAAGAATCCTCAGAAAGAACTTTTAAAGTTAATGGGCATCATCTTCGGATATTTAATGAAAATCAAGATATGATGAATAAGACGATGGATGGGATGAACTTGACTTCTCCCGCATACCTTCCGCCTTAAGGAGGTAAGTACACTTCATACTTTTTCTTTGCATTATATATTGAATACGTTGAGGGCAATGCATGGATAAAGTGTGGGGGTGTGGGGAGAAAATTTATTTTCCCCCTTTTCTGATTTTGTTTTCTATTTGTTTTGTTTTTTCTTTTCTAATTTATTTTTTTGTTTGTTTTCTTTAAAAAAAACAAAAAACAAAAAACAAAAAACAAATTTTTTTTTTTTGCTTTCAATAAAACATATTGACATTGGATTTTGGGATTTGATTCACTAATTGGAACGATCATAATTCTGGGAAAATAAAAGTCATGTGCTATGAGTGGATTGTTTTCTGTGATTTACTAATTGAGTTGATTTGAGAGTTTCTGAAATAAATCTTTTGTGAAAGAGTTTTTTGACCTTGTGAGTTTTGAGCTTTATTGTAAAGGATGGACTACCATGAGTCATTCCTATTGTTCTTGTGTGACTTGCTCATGTTTTGTTTATACTTAGAATGTTTAGCTTGATTCTTTTGTTTTGCTTCTTAGGTGAACATGAACGATTTGATATGACTGAGGCATTTCTTGTTTTTAGCTACTTGGCCAAATAAGCTAACCATGACATTGATCCATTGGTAGCCCTTTGAGCTTTAAACCTTTTTTTCTTGTTTTGAGCATATTGCTAAACCTTAAAAAGAAAAAGACCAATTTTTTTCCTTACCTTAGGGAGAAAGAAGGAGCTAGTGGATTATGTAAAGATTAGTTGAGAAATAAAGTGTGAGGGTGAGTATTTCCCCCACAAAGTTAAAAAAATGGCAAAAGGAAAAAATTGTTGATGATAGAGTGTTGAAATAAAAAATTATTGCTTTTGGAGAAAGAGCAACAAAGGATAAAAGAAAAAAAAAAGAAAAAAGGGATTGCTTTTGAAACTATGCTCCATAATTCTTTCTACCTTACTATTTCAAAAACACACAAATCCTAAAGTTTTTCTTACCTTTGTCTTGACCCCATTATAACTTGTGAAAAGTCTTCATGAGCTTTGAATGCATGTTTGTGAAAGCTGTGAATATTAGAGTCTTGCTAAGCATTGGGAGTGTTTACTTCCATGGGTATTTTGAGTGGAAACACAAGCCGAAACACTTGAGCGAATTTTGGTTAGAAATATACATTTAACTTGAGTGTTTCTCTTTCATATTTGATTATCTTGTAAACTCAAAAGATTAACTCATGTGTGAAAAATAGAATCTTTCTGTTTGTATGTGCATGACAACATGATTTCTAGAAGATTGATTTGTTTCCATTTGTATTCATTCCTTTATCTAGTGAAGATATGGAATAAAAGACCTCAGAAATAAGTTGTGAAATTGCTAAATTTTTCCCAAGAGTGCAAAAGGATAAGTGTGGGTGTGTGATGAGTTCAAATTTTATAGTGGTAGGTATTTCCGCCTGTCACGCCAAATTTGATATCGCTGTCATTGACGCGATCAAATTACCACTACTTAACTTTAGCAACTTCAGTATTGCCAAATTAGTAGTGATTAAACTAGTTAGGGTTTAAATAACCCTAAGTTGTCTCACAACGAATACAGAATTGATTTCAAATATTTGAGTTTTATAAAAATCTATCCTAAATGCAATTAAAACTAGAAACTATAAAAATATGGGGTTTTGATATGCAAAGAATAAATGTCACACAAATAAAAGATTGTAAACACAATACTAGAAAATAGGTCAATTCCACTGCTTTTTCAAAATAGGATTCTTCATCAGTTATCTAGAGATTATTGTTAAATTAATTATTATTGTTGATTTACAAATCAATCAATGTAAAGTCTCAATTAATTTGTTGGCGTTCTCACTTTTAACCAAAGTACAGTCTCAATTACATTTTACTATGTCTAATCATGTCTATTCCTTTGTTTCCTCACCAAATAGAAAACTTAATTAATCAAAGTAAAATCTTGACTAATTTTAGTTAAAGTAATTACCTCTAATCAAAGTACAGTCTCAATTATTGGCAAAAATTTATTTAATCAAATGAAAGTTTCTAAATAAAATCAAAGTAAAGTCTCAATTGAATTTAAAAACCCTTTTACTCATATGATTAGCATGCGTGTAGATTTAAAATCATTATTTTCTATTCAATTAAGAAGCAAAGGATATAGATATAACAAAAATCACAAAAATAATCAAAATAACAAATACATAAATTTATCTAACCTCAGAATCCAGTTAAGAAATTACAGTGGAATCAACCCTAAAAACTTAGCCCTCCATGGCTTTGATGGAATTTCTGATAATATGATGAAGGAAAGAAAATAAAATGAAAGGAAGAATGATAGATGTGGTGGATGACGGTATCTGCCAAAACCAGAGAGTTACTAAGTAGGTCCCCTTCTTCTGCTCCCTTAGGCCTCTTTATATTGGCTTCAATTGGACTTGGACTTTATCTATCGATTGCTAAAATATTTTATATTTACTTAATTAATTAGCAACTTAATTTTTGTCAAATTTCCAATTCTGCCCCTTTTATTTGACCGTTTTTTTTACCAGAGTCTGACTAGAGTTTGACCAGTTGACCTGTTGACCAGTTTGACTATGCAATGAAAAGCTGACATGTGGCAGTGCACTTTTTCTCTCCAGAATTAGGGTTTCTGCAGATTGGAGATGCAATGATGGCTGCTCCTCGACTGTCGGCGCTGGCTCGTGGTGGTGGTTGCCTTTTCTTCTCTGGCGAAGGTGCGATGGTGCAGAAGGTTGTTGCTGGCATTGATGATGGTGGGCACGACTGCTACAAGTTGTGCATGGATCCGGATCGCGTTTTGTTGTTGCTCCGTTGTGGTTTCGTGGTGCTGCAAGGTGCTTGGGGATGCTGCAATGGCTGTGCAAATCTGTTCTGGCTCGCGGTGCAGGGACAAACTCGCGATGGTGGTGCAGATCTGTGTTCTCGGGAACGACGTGAAGGTGATGACGTTGCTGGTGCGCGTTTCTGGTTCTGGCTCTCGGCACGGTGCAGATCTGGCTGCAATGGTGTAATCAATGGCTGCTATGATGGTGCGGTGGCTGCGCGTAGAGAAGATGGAGAGGTGGTGGCTGCCGACAATGGTGGAGCTGATGAGGTGCAGATCTGTGATGGTGGCGCGGCTCCGGGATGAAGCTGGTGCTGCGGTGATCGGAGGAACTCGCGGTGGCGGCTGCCACAGCTGCCATGGTGATGGAAGGAGAGGAGAAAATTAGGATTAGGGTTTCATGTGTGAGATGGTGACGTGGCAAGCTCTGATTGGTCAATTTGGTGAGTGGAGGATTATGACACGTGTCATCATGTGGTTGGACAGATTTAGAAGGTGAGGATTGCCACATGGCATAATCTAGTTGAGATGGGTTTAAATGGTAGGAGGGGTGCAACTCAGTAAAAACCGGGGGTGCAGAACAGGTTTTTGTGGTCCACTTGCAAGATGAGTGTGTAAATAAAATTTGGGGGTGTATTTAACTCCTGATTTATTCTTTTCCAAAATTTCCTGATTTTGGACTTATTTTGTAACTTTGAATATTTCAAATCCAAACTTTTAATGACCCAAATTAAACTTCAGCTGCATTAACAAACGTTAAAATATCCAATAATATTTTATGCAACTAAAATCATTTTTTACGTCATTTTTAGCTTACGTACTCAATAAATCCAATAATCACAAATCCTAATTAAATCAATCTTTAAGCACAAAAGTTCCATTAAATCCCCAAATTTACACATTAAATGAGGGCAAAAATTTGAACTCATCAGAAAGCTTAAACATTTATTGTGTTCTTTAAATTTTTCATCCATGTTTGAGAAAAAAAGTTATTCATTAGAAAAAAAATCATCAAAAGGCATTCATATTTTGGAGAAGAAGAAAAGATCTGCCAAATTCAAAAACTTTCATACCTTTAATGTCGTCGTAAAAGAGTGAAAGCTTCAAAGATTCAACCTTTATTGTGTTCTTCAAATTTTTCATCCATCTCTAGGAAAAAAATTATTCATCAGAGACAAACAAACATGAAAAAACATTCAGATTTTAAGGAAGAAGAAAAGATCACCCAGATTCAACAACTTTCGTACCTTTAATGTGGTCATGAAAGAGTGAAAGCTTTAAAGATTCAACCTTCATTGTCTTCTTAAAATTTTTCATCCATCTCTAATAAAAAAAAAATTTCATCAGTTAATAAAAATTCAAAAACCATTCAAATCTTACAGAAGAACAAAAGATCTAACACAGTCTAAAAATTTTGTAGCTTTATTGTCATCTTCAAAGAGTGAAAGGTACAAAGATTGAACCTTTATTGTGTTCTTCCAATATTTGATCCACGTCGTAGAAAATATACATTCATTTGTATAAAAAAACATAAAAATCATTCAGATCTTACATAAGAACAAAAGATCTGGCACAGTCTCAAAATTTCGTACCTTGAATGTTGTTGTCAAAGAGTGAAAGGTTGAAAGATTCAACCTTTATTGTGTTATTCAAATATTTGATTCATCTCACAGAAAATATACATTCATCAATATAAAAAATATAAAAAACATTTAGATCTTATAGAAGAAGAAAAGATTTGGCATAGTCTCAAAATTCCATACCTTTAATGTTGTTGTCAAAGAGTGAAAGGTTGAAAGATTCAACCTTATTGTGTTCTTCAAATATTTGATTCATCTCGCATAAAATATACATTCATTAGTATAAAAAAACATTAAAACATTCAGATCTTACAGAAGAAGAAAAGATCCGGCACATTCTCAAAATTTAGTACCTTTAATGTCGTCATCAAAGAGTGAAAGGTTGAAAGATTCAACATTTATTGTGTTCTTCAAATATTTGATTTATCTGCAGAAAATATACATTCATCATACATTCATTGGTATAGAAACATATCAAAACCTTTCAGATCTTACAAAAGAAGAAAAGATTCGACATAGTCATGGCTTGTGCGACCATGATGGTTAGTGTTCTGGTTCACGGAGTGGGTGTGGTGGACAATGGGTTGAAGTTCACAGAGGGTGAGAAAAGAGAGTAAGAAGATAGGGTGAGAGAAGAGAGTAAGAAGAGAGAGTGAGAGAAAAGAGTAAGAAGAGAGAATGAGAGAAAAGAGTAAGAGAGTTTAACACTTGAAAATGAGTGTTTTTTATTCACTTTTTGAAACTTCAAAATTATGAGAGAGTGACACGTACTCCTTTTAACCTGTTTCAGAGCAAAAAATTGAATTGAGGTAGTTCAGAAATAATATTTTATTAGGAAACTTGACATTTTTTAGTTCTCGATTATATATAGTATTAGATGTATTATAATATGTGGAGGTCATAAACCTCTTCAAAATATAATTAAAACTCCATTATTATTAAAATTTAGACAACCTATATGAATCTTCCTAAATCATGTTATTATTTCAAAATGTATTAGTGTTTGTGTATTTTATCCTAAAGGGTTACTTTGTGTATTATCTCAAATCAAAATTTGATGTGCAATTACAACCTACTTTTTTTGTACTTAATAAGGAATGACATTGTGTACTTGTGCTTAATCTCATAGGGATGTTAATGGATATCCAAAAGTGTCTTTATGTACTTCTGTAAGTCATAAGTGACAACGATAATACTTATAATCAGTATTGATTAATTGAAACTTTTATTAAAGTAGACAAACCTCATTAACCAATAAGGTTTCAATGATAACAAAAAAAATCACTCTACTAGACGAGTAAAGTTGTAGTTAAAGATGAAGCAACATAGACGACCAAGAGAGAACATCTAATAGATATAATGAGATTGAGTAATTGATCAATATGGTTTGAAGATCAAAATATATGGTATGTATTATTTGCTTAAATGCTTAATTATTAATATTCATATATCATATATGTTAGAGAAAGTAGCAAGTCTAGCGAATACAAAAGTTAAGTCTTAACATTAGACCAGTCTAAGAAGTAGACAAGTCAGTGTGTTAGATGAGTCCAACCGTGGTTACCATCAAGGTTAAGCATTAGACAACCCCTCAGTCTTTGGGTAATATAAGGTGTTAGACGACCTAAACACTAGAACAAATTATAACGTGCTTTGATGTTTTGCTGAATGTTTTAATCATGATAAATTGGTATATTGATTTGAGTATTCAAAACAAAGAATTAATTAAACTATGACGTTCAAAGAATTATCTTATGATAATTCACATTCTTGAATATCAAACTTGTCCTTTTCCAAATTGATATCAAACTTAATTTTTATATACATATTATATTGATATTTTTATTAAAATTCACACATTTCTTAAATATTTATGAAATTATCTTTAAATCAACACTAACTATATTATTAGAATTTAATTATTAGCTTTATGTTTAATTTTTGCTACGTTTAACAAATAGGGTTGGAGTTGGTTTAAAATTGCTCTATTTTAAAAAAAAAAAAAAACAAGAACTGAATTGAAACAAAAAAACAAATATAAGGATTGAATTGAATATAAGACGTTGACATTTGGCACTAACACTAACACATGACACTAATATTGACATTAATACTACCACGTGATACGATGCTGACTTAACATATAAACATTTTTTTTAAAATTTAAAAATAACAAAAAAAATTACAAAATGGCATGTAATATACTTTTTTTACTATGTTATGAACTATTTAAATGATGTTAAAAAAAGACTAAATTGATGAAAATTGACGAAATAGAAATTTCGTTGAAAAATTAGGATGATATTGAACAAAGTTAACAAAAATATAGACCAAATTAATATTTAAGCTGCTTTTTTTTAGGTATCAAGAATGTCATTTTGTTAATGTTTTAAAACCTTTGATGGAATACACATTTCAAATTATTTTAATTTGTCATAATTAATGTATCGAAATAATTTTCATGCTTAAGTGAAAGGATTATAAAATATAAATATGAAAAAATAATTTCACAAGATATATGTTTAGTCTATTGAATATAGTTTAAGTTTATTTTTTTATTATGAAATATCACAATTATATTTATTTAATTATTATAATTATAAAAGTTTCTTTTCTAATTTATTGTTAAATTTAAAAAACTTATTTACTTTTATGTGCTGAAATAAAATATTTAATAATATGTAAAATTATTAATCATTAATTTTTTAAATTTAAATATTTTATTTTCATTAACACAATTATTATATATTATTTAACGTTAAATATGAATTTGGTGCCTTAACTTTCAGCGAAAATTGGAATTAGTCTCCCTTTAAAACTTTGACCCAATTTGTGAATTTAGTTCTTTTAATTAAATTTTGTTAAAGTTATTTGACATTTCAAATTCGTTTAATGATAGTTTCTTAGTTAACGTTAAAGCGAAAAAATGTGTCAAATGTAAGGCCCAGATTTCCTGCCCTAAAGCTTTAAGAGCTGCCCTTGAGCTATTGGGCCTTACGGCTGGCCCAAAAGATAAAGCCACCCGAGTCTGACCTAATTCCACACTTTTCATATTTTTGCTACCTTGGTGCTTAGAGCCGCAGCCGCTCTCTCTCCGTTAGGGTTCCGCTGTGTTTTCAGTCCAGGTACGGGAAGCTAGAACCTCTCTGTTAATGTGTTTGTAAACTGTTTTGCGGTACATTTTTATGATTCTTGAACTTGTATGTTGTTGAGAATGCTTGAGGTGGTTGGTGTTGTTGTTGGTATATGCAAAATATGACTGTTACAGGCATGGGAGTGGCAGCGACTGTTAAACTCGCCCAGGCGAGCCTGTCTCGCCTAGGCGAGGTGAGCAGAGGCTCGCCCAGGCCTTCTCGCGCAAATGGCCGCCTAGGCGACTCGCTCAATTTCGAGCAAGCGAGCGTCTCGCCCAGGCGAGGCGAGTCTCGCCTAAGCGAGAACGTGCGGAGGCCCCTGTTCCAGTTTCGCAACTCTCGCCTAGGCGGAGAGAACTCGCCTAAGCGAGAGACTCTCGCCTGGGCGAGGCTCCTCAGCCTAGGCGACAGATTGAGTGAGAATGCGTTCAGTTTGGGGTTTTTCTTGTCTTTTGGTGGTTGAACTGTGTTCTATTGTACTATTATATGATGGCATGGGGGGGGAATGAGTATGCATGTTGGGAAGAGATTATATGTGGGGGAATTGTGAGCTTGGCATGATTTCTACATAAATTGTATATGAGAAGTTGGATACATATGTATGTGCGTGTGGTCACAAACTTGGCATGAGCAACAATGAATCTTGGTGGTTGGTAAACCTTTGGTATGGTTAGTATGAGGAGAAACACTTTACTCATGATTGGGAATAACGAGTTGGTAATGATTCAACATATGAGAAATGGGGATTTGTTATGGGCTTTGGTTTGAAATCTTATGTGCAACGTATGTATAAATTCTTGGCTGTTTATGTATGTTGGTCTGTGTCAGTGCATAATTCCTTGGGGTCTCTAGGTGAGACTTTCAGGGTTGCGCTTCAATGGTCGGGATGTAATTCCATGGCCCCTGTTAGTGGGTGTCCATGGTGGTGCCCCGTCTGAATAACTAGGTAAGGATTCAAGGTAAGGTTGCATCCTGACACTCTAAGGAATCAGTTACTCTCACCTAGAGCGGACTGACTCTTGTGGTGAGAGTAGTAGGAGGCCTGAAATTCATTAAGGGCTAACCTTGTGGTGAGGGAAAATTGATTCATTGTAACACTTGTAACACACAGCTCGAGGGTGAGCAGCTCGGGGGTGAGCAGAGGTATCCACCACAGGTGCAAGCATCCGCTGAATCCGACCAGGTTATACGTATCCGGATGAGTCGAGTTGAGTTGTAGTGTATTGATTGAAAAGTCATAACATGCTTCGTTGTTGTATGGACACGGGATGGTGAAAATATATTTGATTGTATGATGAATATATTGTCGGCTCTAGCTTACCCGTTTTGTTGTATGGTTGTATTGTATTGATGGGAGCAGATGGGCGAGGTTCTCGTGGTCCGCAAGGAAATGGCGATTCCCCTGCTTAGCCATCTGGGCTGGAGTTTATTTTATTTCCATCATGGTTCTTTAGGGCTATGACCCATGTATTGCCTTATGCTTTACTACTCTATTCTCCTTTGTTAGACTTGTATCTGGTTTCCGTTGAAATCGTGGTGTGCCCAGGTTGTAGGGGTTGCGTTAAGGACCCCAGGACTATGCTACAGTACCATCCTTGTGTGACGTTTCCTTTAATTTCGCTTAATATTTAAATGGGACGTTACATCAAACTCTGTAAACAACTCAAATGATATCACGAAATTAGTTTAAAACAGTAAATAAACTTAAAAAAAATTGGTTAAAAAGACTAAATCCAAGTAGTTCTAAGGTTGAGAGACTAAATTAGGTCAGAATTTCAAAGATGAACTAATTTCAATTTTCAAAGATGAACTTGATTCTTCTCATGGAGGGTGCCTTATCAATGACAAGATATGTCCCTTCATCATAGATTGTGGAAGTTATGTAAATATGGCTAACCTAAGGGTAGTGGATAACTTATGAAAACCATTCCTCGTGCCAAACCCTACAAGCTATCATGGCTTAAGGAAGAAGAAATAAAAGAAACTAAACAAGTCCTCATTAACTTTTCAATTGGCAATTTTAAGGATGAGGTATTATGTGACATTGTGCCTATGGAAGCCAACCATATTTTGCTAGGTAGGCCATGGCAATTTGATAGAAAAGTTGTTTATGATGGCCATGCAAACATCTATGTTTTCTCCTCCCTAGGAAAGAAGTTCACAATCCTACCTCTCCCACCTCCACAAGAAAATGAGGACAAAAATAAAATAAAAGATGAAAAAGAAAAAGGGCAAGCTTTCACCAAGGAGTTACTTGCCTACAAAAATAGTTTTTCAAAGCAAAAGGTGCAACACCACTCTTCATTCTCTTCCCAAACAAAGAAAGATGAACAAAAACACAAGCAAGAAAGGGAGAATGGCATTAAAAAGAAAGAGGGCATCTCTAAGACTAGGGATGGAATCAGTAAAGATGAAGGAAGTTCTCATCAACTCAAGTCAAGCTCCATCAACAAAGACTTCAAGAATTTGAGGTCAAATTCTATCCAACAAGGGGAGAATGATAAAGGATTGATCCCTACCAAGGATGATGGCCCATGGCACATGCTTAGAAGAAAGGGAGTTCCTTGATTCCTTCCTTTGCTTTTATTTTCTTTAGTTTAAAATTCCAATAAGTTGGCTTGGTTGACTATTTTTAAGTTCACTTGTTAACCTTGACTTTGGGTTGACTTGTTGACTCAAAGAATTAGCTTAACCTAAATCCAACATGCTAATTCAAAATTACCTTGTTTTGTAGGTTCATTAAGAGGTGGGACAAGGAAGGACAAGTGGCGCATTTAGATGGCTTTTGGAGAGCACATGTGGAGGAAAGAGAAGGAGCAAAGCTTTCTAGAAACATCTAGAAAGGATGACCACATGCCTTGGCCACCAAGAGGTCTAGAAACATCTAGAAGGAGCATCCACCTTGCCTTGGCCAAGAAGGCTTCTAGAATGTGTCCATGTGCTCCTTTGTTGACCTACCTTCTAGACTCTAGATTTTGTTATTTGCATTGTAATCCTTTTTAGCTTATTTGTTTTTGCTAAGAGGCCCCTAGACACTTCTATTTAAGAGGACCTCTAACACTTGTACAAGGGTTAAACATTTTGGAGAAATTAAACACCTTTGTGTATCAACCATTGTGAGAGTCTTCCTCCTTAGGGAGTGAAGTTCTTTTAAGCCTTATCTTGAATCTTGATTCAAGTGGTGGCATACATCCACTCATCTTCAAGGTTGCCATGGCTTCTTCTAGCCTAGCCTTGTAGAGGCATGCTTCTCAGATTTTTATCATTCTTTTCCTTTCCATTTTATGCTTTCTTCTTTCTTTGTGTGTGACTTGGGTTTTACTCTTTTTATGTGTTGTCTACACTTATTTGTTTCGAATCAATCCATTCTTCTCTTCTCTAGAACCTTAGAAAGGAACTTTCACATCTAGATAGCTGTCAACACCAAATTTCGTCCAGTTAAATAAATAATAGAATAAATAATAATAATTTGTTTTTTAAAAAAAAAGGGTCAAAAATAAAAAAATTAAAAAAATATAAAAAAATATAAAAAAATAAATAAGTTTTCTCTTTGGTTTTTTTTCTTTGTCTAAATAATAATAATAACAGGATAATAATAATAATAAATAAATAAATAAAAAGAAAAAATCTTGTTTTAATCTTGTATGTATTTTCTTTTGAGGCTTTGTTTCTATTTTAGCCCAAAATACTCTATATACCCACACCGTTTTTCCTGCAACTAATGGCAGCCCAACATTTAATTTTCACACCCCCACTATATGCTGTCATTTTTGCTCCAAATTAAGAAGTTAGTCTAATAATTAGAAATAGAATATGTGCTAATATTTAGAATTATTTACTATGATTTTCTGCTCTTTATTTTATGACACCTCCTTTTCCAAATGAGGAAAATATTAATATGTTTCTCAAGAATATCTTTTTTGTAATTATAATTAATCTATCCTAATCACGTTTGATTTTGTGCTCTGATTTTATGACACTTTTTTTTTCAGATAGAGAAAATAGTAATATAATTCAAAACAATATCTCTTTTAGTAATAATATTAAGACCAGTTCTTGCCTTTTAAAACTCGTTGTAATTAAGGCAGACCTTTATTACGAGATTACATTAGATTTATAATGTTGTGCATATAAACCCATCAGAAAAAGAAGAAAAAGATTAATTTTTTCTCTCTCAAAAAATTTCTAGAGACCTCTCTCACCCTAAGCACATATTCTCTTTTAACCCTCTCACATAAAAAACCCACTCACCTTCGATCGCCACCCGCACGTGCTTCTTAGTGTTCCAACGCAACTATTGTAAGTATGACCTCCCGTTCAGGTTCGCAAAATTAATTTTTATTGTGTTATGCAGTATTTCTCGAGATGTGTTTTTGATCTTGGTTGAATTTGATGTTTTCACTATTTCTTTTTAATATGGAAAAAAACATTATTGTCATGCTTTTTGGGGTTCATTAGTTTTATAATTAAGGTTTTGTTGATTGCTTTGGGTTGTGAACGTTGTTGCGTGAATAAGTTAGAGATATCATGTTTTGACATTGTATAAATATGTTGTGCCATATTTTTTCATGTTAAGGGTTGTAAAACTTTTTCATATTAAAATAATATGTTTAATCCTAAACATTATTTCCTAATTTTTTATTTATTTATTTTCGTAATGTTTTCAAAATTGTGGATATATAATAGTCACATTTTGTTGGGTATCAATGTCTTATTTTGGAATTTTTTTTAAGGAAGTAATAACAAATAAATAATTTAAATACCCTTTTAACTTTTAAAATGTATAAGTGCTCGTGTGACCGCTCGCGTCGACTTAGTACTTAATGCCTTCGCTTTTCTATAAGATTACTAAAAAAATATTAAAAAAGACTGATATCAACATCTTCGAACAAATTGTTTTCAAAAAGTCTTTTTCACAAAGAACTACGTGACCCTGATTCTCCATTATGAATGGAGATACGTAGGAGAGAGGAGTAATCTTTGCCGGGCCCAAAAAACAAAAAATCTTTTTTTGTTTCCTTTATTTTTCTTTGTCATCTTTATTTTATTTTTATTTTTTTATTAATTTATTAATTTATTAATTTATTAATTTATTAATTTAATAATTTAATAATTTAATAATTTAATAATTTAATAATTTAATAATTTATTAATTTATTAATTTATTAATTTATTAATTTATTAATTTATTAATTTATTAATTTATTAATTTATTAATTTATTAATTTATTAATTTATTAATTTATTAATTTATTAATTTAT